>Ga0207800_1000007_pt1 | contig 193402 bp, 169 predicted proteins | sample LuqExpMetageno11_FD_187769 | JGI IMG/M metagenome (GOLD analysis project Ga0207800, IMG submission 187769) | Tropical forest soil microbial communities from Luquillo Experimental Forest, Puerto Rico - Sample 11 (SPAdes) | ecosystem: Environmental > Terrestrial > Soil > Tropical forest ... | reverse complement strand
GGCTAAAAGCAAGGCTCTTGCCTGCATATCAAAAATGGAATATGGAAAGCAAGAGCTTTCCTTCTAACTTTGACATAGCGGGACGCTATGCCAAACATCTGTAACCGAATTATTTACGCTACGGCGAACAGGAGCTATAGTAGGTGATTTCAAATTTAGATGCAATTTATTAAAAAAATAAAATTATGATTATGGCATATTATAATAATGTATTGGTTATTAACAGTAAAAAAATCGTCTTTGAGAAAGACATAAAATGTATTATTGAATTTGAAGATAAAGTAATTATTCAAATTTGGAATCTTGCAACTGGAAATATAAAGCAACAACCTTATAATAACATATATGCTTACAATGCTAATACAGACTATTTATGGAATATTAAAGAGATTGTAAAAGTAGACGGCATTTATACCCAAATACGTTTAGATGAAAACAACATGCTAATTGTTAATGAGTTTATTGGTAGACGATATATTATTGATATAAATAATAGACAAGTAATAGATGATAAAGCATATAAGTAACCTCAGTTGAGCATAGGTTGGCCTTTGCCGGCAATTACCGAAGGAGGCACAGCAGCAGCTCCCGCTAGCGCGGGTCTGCGAGTACGAGTGTTCGGAAGATATCCCACTTTAAGACATATCGCAAAACATGACAAATCAGCCCCTATCCTGCCGAATCGACAGGGTGAGTGCTGATTCTGGGTTAAAAGGTGCGTTTACGCAGTGAAAAGGTGCGGCATCCCACTAAATTGGTGCGATATCAGGGTCAAAGGGTGCGATAATGCAGCAATTCAGTGCGTGAGCGCAGCAGAAAGGTGCGATATCGCACCGGATTAGTGAAACATCGGGGTCAGAATGTGCGTGAACACACCAAATCGGTGGGTGAATGCAGTAAATACGTGCTCATCCGCAGGTTGCAATTCTGTAAATAGCATTTGCGAGACCGTCCACGCGCGTGGAAGTACTGATTTTCTATGGGACAGACTGTCCACACGCGTGGAAGCTCTGATTTTTCTTTTGACAGACTGTCCACGCGTGTGGAAGCACTGTTTTTTTACGGGACGGAGTGTCCACGCGTGTGGAAGCTCTATAATTTAGAATTTACAATTAATCGTTTATAATTAGCTATGTCACCCACGCTACCGCGCGAATCTTTCGCGTGGGCGGTAAGAACCGTGCGGCATCGCACCAGTTCGGTGGGTGAACGCAACAAATACATGCCCGCCAGCTGGTCATAGTTTTGGCACAGGTCCAACGGGAAGACGAACAGTCGGGCATCCAGGAATTCCTCGCTGGAACACTGTTTGTACAAGGCAGACGATTTATTGTCCATAATTCAGACCTTCATTTATTTTAATTCCTTGTTCTTCATTATACCGGTTTACACCCGTTTATCAGAATCATCCCCATCTCCCTTTCCTGCCGGAATTTACTCCTGTTAAACCTATTCTACTATCTGTCTTTGTTTGAATAAACCGGATAGTTTTAAATGAACTAAAAATCAATCCGGTAGAACCAACTTCGGTTTAAAAAGGCCGATAATTCCTTTTTACATAGCGAATATTTTATTTTTCGGTCTAAACCTTTTTGACGCAATCCGTGTTAACTATACAAGGCTTGATAACCTTTTTAAACAATTATTTTGACTAGAAAATATAGCTGGCAATTATTTTTTAGCAACCATCGTAAAACGCTTGATAGTTTTACGGTTATAATTGCTTATTATTTAGTTTTTCCCTGTGGGACTGACGACCATCGTCGTGCAAAGCCGGCTCCGAGACAAGCATTAAATTACAATCTCAGCTACATACATTAGACAATGCAAAATAAACCTGCAATTGTCATACACAATAATATTCTAAATTAAAATCAGCCATTATGTGTTACAAAAAAACAAGCCTTCCTGTTTTATTCGTTTTGAGCATGCTTCTGATAAGTTCTTGTGCACATGTAAGAGATATCGCCTACTTTCAGAAACTCGACTCGAAAGTCAATGCAAAAAATCAAACCAACCCCGCCGGAATACACGAAGCCCGTATAAAGCCTAAAGATCTGCTCAGCATCACAGTGGTAAGCTCCGAACCCGAAGCTTCCAAAATGTATAACCTCGTTGTTCCACAAGTTGCCGACTTTTCCAATCCCAATGGCCTTATTTCCCAACCAAGCCTACAAACCTACGAGGTGGATAATGATGGCAATATCGAATTCCCCATGTTTGGGAAGATAAAAGCTGCCGGACTGACCCGCAAAGAATTGGAGTCGGTGCTTCAGGCTAAATTGGCATCTGCTTTTACGAAGGAAACACCCATTATTACCATCAGATTTACCAATTACTCGGTGAACATCCTGGGCGAGGTACAAAAGCCGGGTAAATTTGAAACTACCAACGACCGGTTGACCATTTTTGATGGGCTGGCATTGGCAGGCGACTTGACTATATATGGCAGGCGGGACAACGTGAAGGTATTGCGCGAAAAAGAAGATGGATCCAAAGAGTATATTACGCTAAACCTGAATGATAAAAACATCATTTATTCTCAGGCCTACTATCTGGAGCAGAATGATGTGGTGTATGTAGAACCAAACAAATCACGATCCAGGTCATCAAACTACGGCGCTGCAGAAACATTCGGAATCACCTCACTTTCCGTTCTATTATCATTGACCAGCTTAATATTTACGGTATTCAAAGTAAAAATATAGAAACACTGAATGCTACCACACAATTTACAAACTTTATAAACTGATAATTTATTTATTATGAATAAGTACTCCGAGTTTGAAGAAGATGATGAAAAAACAACTGATTACATTGGTTTCTTTTTTAAATATATATCGTACTGGAAATGGTTTGTTGCTTCACTTGCAGTGTGCCTCACCATTGCATTGATCAGCCTCAAGACAACCCTTCCGAGTTATGACGTTGACACAACACTCATTCTGAAAGATGATCAGAAAGGCGGCGGATCGGCCGAGTTGAATGCTTTTAAAGACCTGGGGCTCTTAACTCAAAAGAACAATGTTGACAATGAGCTGGAAATACTCCGGACTTCAACACTGGTTCAGAAAGTAGTACGCGAACTTGGCATTTATGCCAGTTACACCCAAATTGGAACATTTGGTTTCCTGAAAGATATAGGCATTGATGCTCAAAAAACAAAATTTGTAGCATTTGACGAAAAGGTGCTTTACGGAGCTGATTGTCCAATCCTTGTCAGCATGCCCGACTCCATCTTGGAGAATCTGAATGGCGGAATTAGGTTTGAGATCTTGATACACCCTTATGGCGAATATGAGTTTTCGGGTTCATACCTTAAAAAGAAATACCTGGTGAAAGCATCGATCTCCGACAACCAGGTGATGCTGCCATTCGGAAAAATCAATATTGCCAGGGGGAAGTTCAGGCCGTCCAAAGACATGTTGATAGGCGTCGTTTTACAAAGCTCATCAAAAATGGCGGAAGGAATTCTTAGCCAAATGAAAATGGATCTTACATCCAAAACAACTTCAATCGTCAATGTCACGCTCAAATGCTCGAACGTAAAACTGGGAAAGGATTTCCTGAACAAGTTTATTGAGGTATATAACCGCGAGGATATCAGTGATCAGGTTGCCATGGGCAATCGAACTGCCCAGTTTATTGACGAACGGCTTAAATCCATTACCAGCGACCTGGGAGATGTGGAATCAAAAGTGGAAAATTACAAACAAGCACAAGGGATTACAGACATTAAGTCTCAGTCCGATATGTTTGTTCAGCAAACCGGTGACTTTGCCCAAAAACGGCTGGAACTGGAAACACAGCTGGCAATTGTGTCAGACATGGACGACTATATGCATAAAAAAGAGAACCGGTACCAGCTTCTCCCATCGAGCACCGGCATCAAGAGCGAAGGGCTGAATGAACTCATCAATAACTACAACAAACTATTATTACAACGAAACCGGCTTTCACGCATAGCTTCAAGCAGCAATCAAGTCATGGTCGATCTGACAGGCCAAATTGAGTCTATGTTTAGCACAGTTCAATCAAGCGTGCGAAACGAAAGAAACAATTTGCAAATAGCCCAACGGGATCTTTTGTCCAAAAACAATGAAAATGCAGCACGTATCAGGGCTATTCCACGCCAGGAACGCGAATATACAGAAATTAAACGCCAACAAGGCATTAAAGAAGCCCTGTTCCTGTTCCTGCTTCAGAAGAAAGAGGAAAAATATCTAAACACCTCGGTCATTGAGCCGATTGCCAAGATAATTGATAATGCGCACAGCACCGGCGATCCGGTATCACCTAAAAAATCAATCATCCTATTGTTCTCTATTGTCCTTGGGTTGCTTTTCCCAATTGTTGGGATTAAAATTCGTGACCTGCTTCGTTATCAGATTGAGAGTAAAGAAGAACTTGAGAAAATATCCATTGTTCCCGTATTGGGGGAAATTCCAAGAACGAAAGACAAAGGCAATATTATCATAAAAGAAAACAGCACGGACAGTTTTACAGAACTCGTCAGGCTACTGCGGACTAACTTGTTATTTGTATTAGACAGTCCTGACAAAAAAGTGATCAATATAGTATCAAGCGTCAGTGGCGAGGGAAAAACCTTTGTCAGCATTAATCTGGCAATGAGCCTGGCCCTGCTCGACAAAAAAGTGTTGATCGTCGGACTGGATATACGAAAACCAAAATTGGCCGAATACCTTGAACTCGACAATGAAACCGGTATCACCTTGTATCTTACCGGGCATCTCATTAAAGATCAATTAATCCGTCAATCGGGTATTCATACAAATTTATCAGTAATAACATCGGGGCCTACACCTCCAAACCCCAATGAATTACTGGCCAAACCGGCATTAGACAAACTGATCGTAGAACTTCGGGATGAATACGACTTTATAATTGTAGATAGTGCACCCATCGGAATAGTGTCAGACAGTTTTAGCTTAAACCGCTTCTCAGACGTAAACCTCTATGTGGTGCGGGCGGATTTCACTCCGAAGAAAAGCATTGAAGATGCAACAAACTTATACAAGTATAAAAAACTAAATAATTTATACTTCGTACTGAATGGTGTAGATAGTAGCAAGTCCAGCTATCGTTACGGACCGGGCAAAAAATATACATACGGTTACGAATCTGAATCGGGCGGTAAAAACAAATGACTCAAAATGCAATCAAACAATGATTAATACCAAATACTTACCTCAAACCATCTATCAATATATTGTCAACTTTTTTAGCAAAGGCCATCCGCGGAGCCTTGGAGCAAAAAAAAATATTATTGCCTCGTTTATTATAAAAGGATTTAGTATTGCAATAAGCATAGTATTGGTTCCACTAACCATCAATTATATCAACTCTTCCCGGTATGGAGTGTGGCTTACTTTAAGTTCAATTGTAGGTTGGCTGAGCTTCTTTGACATTGGCTTTGGCAATGGTTTACGTAATAAATTTGCAGAGGCTTTGGCCGAAGGGAAAGAGGAATTGGCCCGGATTTATGTAAGTACCACCTATGTTATCCTTAGCTTGATCATTGGCGTTGTAATACTGCTGTTCTTCATCGTCAATCCGTTTATAGACTGGGCCAGGGTCTTAAACTCTCCGCCGGAAATGTCGGGCGAACTAAGCATATTAGCCATTATCGTGTTTGTATTCTTTTGTTTGCGTTTTATATTCCAGCTGTTAGCCACAGTTCTGACGGCCAACCAAGAACCCGCAAAAGCGTCATTTCTGGAATTATTAGGCAGTTTCTTCTCGCTGACAATCATATATATTCTGACCAAAGTAACTTCCGGGAATTTAATCTATTTAGGAACTGTTCTCAGTTTCACCCCGGTGTTTGTATTATTCATTTCCAGCTTTTGGTTCTTCCGTACAAAATATAAGAAGTTTGCTCCCTCGTTGAAGTTTGTGAAGTTTGAATATGCCCGCAATCTGATGAGCCTGGGATTAAAATTCTTTATTATTCAAATTGCAGCCCTGGTGCTGTTCGACACCAACAATTTCATTATTATTCATTTATTTGGAGCAAGCGATGTTACAACCTATAATGTGTCTTTCAAGTTATTTTCAGTTGTAACCATGGCATTCAGCATCATCGTCACCCCCCTATGGAGTGCATTTACCGATGCCTATGCAAAGAATGACATTGACTGGATAAAAACAACAATTTCTACCATGAAAAAAATTTGGTTGGGACTTTCGTGCATAACGATTGTGTTATTGATGTTTTCTCCGATGATTTTTAAATTATGGTTAGGCACTAAAGTGCAGGTTCCTTTTGCCCTTTCAGTTGCCATGTCAAGTTATATAATTGTATACATCTGGCAAACCTTTCATGTCTTTTTTCTGAATGGAATAGGCAAAGTCAAGCTCCAATTATATTTAGTGGTGTTCAGCAGCTTAATAAACATCCCAATAGCAATCTTTCTTGGGAAAAAATTCGGACTCGTTGGGATAACCATAACGAGCACATTGCTTTTTGCTTTTATGGGAATTATCTTCTCCATACAGGCAGCAAAAATATTGAACAATACCGCAACGAATATCTGGAACAAATGAAACTCTTAAAGTACATAAGAAATTTCTTTTATAATATTCTCCGGTTGTTTAAGATAGCCGCTGAGTCAAAGATAATTTACTGGCATCATTTAATTGGTAATGTGTCCGACAACTGTAATATTGATAAACAGGCACGGGTTTTACAAAATCATATCTTGACCAATGTCACCATTGGCAAAGGCACCTACATAGCCAACGATGCATTAATCATGAATACTGATTTTGGAAAGTTTTGTTCAATCGGACCAAGTTTGAGATGTGGTTGGGGAATACATCCGCTGAATGGGATTTCAACATCACCGGTATTTTATTCAACAAAAACCCAGGTAGGATTTACATTCAGCGACTATGACAAGTGCGAGGAGCATAAGCATATTTACATTGGGAATGATGTTTTTATCGGAAGGAATGTTACAATATTGGATGGCGTGACGGTTGGCGACGGAGCAGTTATTGGTGCCGGCGCAGTGGTTAGCAAGAATATACCTCCGTATGCTATTGCAGTAGGCTCGCCGATTCAAATCGTAAAATACCGCTTCCCGCAAGAAACCATAGATGCTTTATTGGAATACAAATGGTGGGATAAAGATGACCACGTGCTTAAAGAGGTGGAAAAAAACTTTTTCGATGTAGATAAATTTCTGGAGTTCATAAAAGAAAATTAAACAGGCGCTGAATGATACACAATCTTGAAACCATATTAAAATCAAGTTTCAGAAAGCAGACAGATAAATACCTTAATTATTTTTGGATCGGCTTTACTATTTATACAGCAAGTTTTGCATTATCGACATCAACAACTGTCAGCTATATAATTTGCCAGGCATTTCAAACTTTAGGGATATTTATATTTGTTTTGGCAGCTACAAAACTTATAAGATGGAAATTTTCAAATCAGTATCTGGAGTTCTTTTTTAGCCTCTTATGCTTTTGGCAATTGACAATTATTTTAAGAGGACATGATTTTAGCTACAACAACATTAAGGTGCTACTTTTTGACGCTGAACTTGGGCTGTTCCGTTTCTTTGTCCCTTTGATATTATTGTTCCCTAAGAACCTGTTATACTATAAAAAAATACTGAAGGTTATTTTGATTTTGGGCTTGCTATTTATTCTTTATGATGGTCTATTTATTAAAAACCTGCTCGATTTAAGCTATGAAAATGATGCTCCGAAGTTTACTTATGAGCATTTTGTGAAAATATTAAGTGTTCCCTGCGGGTTAATCCTGTTGACGTTCCGGTATCAAACCCGGCCAGTAAAATACTTTGCTCTTATTGTATTGCTGGTCAGTATCGTCTTTGCAATAATCAGAGCCCGGAGAGCTTTATTATTTCTTAGCGTAAGTCCATTATTATTTTCGTATCTACTCTTTCTGTTCTCTCAAAAAAAGAAATTCCTAAGTATCCTTCTTACTTTTCTAGTAGGTTTGTTTCTGGTTTTCTTTGGGGTTAAGGATTATTCGGCAAGTACTCCGGGCATATTCAGCCTGTTGTCTGACAGGGCTACAGAAGATACCAGATCAGGAGTAGAAACAATGTTTTACCGGGACATGACCACAGGAGATTGGATTATTGGCAAAGGGATAGATGGCACTTACTTTTGCCCCGGCATACAAACCGGAGATCATACTATTTACCGGGATATGATTGAAACCGATTATTTGAATATCATCTTAAAAGGAGGAATAATTAGCCTTGCACTAGTACTGCTCATTGCCATACCGGCAGTTATCAGAGGGCTCTTTTATTCAAAAAATCTGTTTTCGAAAGCTGCTGCCATGTGGATCTTACTTTGGTTATTTGCATTGTATCCGGCTACTGTTACGACTTTCTCATTACATTACCTAACTGTTTGGATAGCGATAGGGGTTTGTTATTCAGAAGCTATTGGCAAAGCATCAGAAAAGACAATTGCAAAAATCCTGTCCAATTAAAAATACAAGCCAAAGATATTTCAATATATTGTTTCACCTTTTTGATTTTTTAATTATGGAATTCCCCAAAGTATTAGTTATAAGTCAGCCATTTACAAATGATACCGGCGGTGGTATAACGCAATCCAATCTTTTCTCAGGTTGGGACAGGGATAAGATTGCTGTGATTTGCTCTGGCATTGATTTTAAAAACAATATTGATACAAGCATTTGTAATACATACTATCAGCTCGGAGGTAAAGAATTATACTGGACTTTCCCATTTAATCTTATCAATCGCAAATATACTTCGGGTGTTTTCAAGTTTGAAGAAAGAAAAGAAGGAACTCTTCCGATAAAAAAATCCAGAACACGGGTAAAAGTTATTATGAAATATTTTTTACCACTTATGGAGTTCACCGGACTTATTTACGTTGCAAAGAAGCTTGAGCTATCAGACGAATTACGCAGTTGGTTAGACGAGTTTAAACCGGATGTAATCTATGCACAAGCATCCAGCAAACATCTGCTTTCTTTCAATGTAGCAGTTCAATCTTATTTAAAAAAACCAATGGTTTTCCACATGATGGATGACTGGCCATCGTTAAGCACCAATAAGGGTATCTTTAAAAACTACTGGAAAAGACAGATTGATAGCGAATTTAGAATCATGCTTGATAAATCGAGTGTACTGATGAGCATTTGCGATGAAATGTCTTCGGAGTATAAAAGAAGATATAACAAAGACTTTATCCCTTTCCACAACCCTGTCGACTTGGATATATGGAAACCTTACCAACGGAATAACTATGATCTGACTGATTCTCCTACAATTTTATATGCCGGCAGAATTGGATTAGGCATTGATTCCTCCCTCGAATTGATTGCAAAATCAATAGATCAGGTAAATGATGAGCTTAATTTAAGCATCAAATTTATCTTGCAAACTGAATCAAAACCCGACTGGAGCGATGCATACAACTGTGTACAACATCAGTCATTTGTAGCATATAACGATCTGCCAAAAGTATTTTCGGGAGCCGATTTTTTAATTTTACCTTATGATTTTTCAGTCAAATCCATACAGTTTATCAAATACTCCATGCCTACAAAAGCATCTGAATTCATGATAAGCGGAACTCCGATCATCATTTTTGCACCCGAAGAAACTGCAATTGTAAAATATGCCAGAAATTACCATTGGGCAAAAATAATCACGGAGAACAACTCTGAGAAATTAGTCGAATCCATTAAGAGTCTGATTCAAAACAGGGATGAAAGACAACAATATGCACAAAATGCGATAAGAATTGCAGAACAAAATCATAAAGCATCTAAAATCACAAAAGAATTCAGGGAAGTGATCAGCTCGTTGGCCGAAGATACAGAAATTAAAAAAGAAAAGGCCAAACGGGAAGTTGTCTAATTGTAATGATAAAGAAATGGAAATAGCCGTCTTACTAACTTGTTATAATCGAAAAGAGAAAACCCTTACCTGTTTGGACTCACTGTATCACGCAATTGATCAGACAAAAGGGCATGATTTTACTATTTATCTGGTGGATGATGGATCAACAGATGGAACTGGTGATAGCGTTCGATCTCAATTCCCTGCGGTAAAAGTAATTGAAAGTGACGGGAATTTATTCTGGGCCGGCGGCATGCGCTTAGCCTGGAATAGCGCCCTGGCCGAAAAAGAGTATGACGCTTACTTGCTACTAAACGATGATGTAGTTTTGGTTGAGTCATTCATCCTGAACATTCTAAACACGAACAGCCATTCGATTAAAAAAACAGGGCAAAGTGGGATTTATTGCGGAAGCACCGTTGACAAAGAAAGTGGAAATACCTCATACGGAGGACTGAGAATCGTAAAGAACAGCTTTCGTGTAAAAACAACCCTGCTAAACCCAACAGATAATCCTCAGAGATGCCATTTAGCTAATGCCAACATTTTATGGATCAGTAATGAAGTAACAAGAAAAATCGGGATTCTAAGTAATCGGTTTGTGCATTGCTTAGCTGACTACGACTATACGTTAACTGCAAATGAACATCAGATACCGTTGTGGATAATACCCGGAGTTGGCGGATATTGCAGCAATGACCACGGAAATAGTTGGAAAGCGCCAAGCAGTTCGCTAAAAGAGCGAATTGCTTATTTAAAGAGTCCTAAAGGCTTGGCCTACGATGAATACCTGTATTATGTACGCAAACATTTCCCGTTGTTTTATCCGTATTCATTCTTTATGCTTTGGCTGAAAACATTTTTTCCTGTTATATGGGATAAGTTCAAATGATCGGAAATTCGCCGACGACAATTATTTAACGCAAATCAAACATGATATGGAAAAAGATTTACACTCAAACCTGAAAGCCGATCTCAAAAGAGTGCGGGAAGATATTTCCCTTGGCAACTTTCTCTCGGCAATACTGTTTAATCATTCATTTAAATATCTCTTTTGGTTTCGTATAGGCAATTATTCCAGGCAGTATGCTATTTTAAAACCGCTATTAATCATTGCATTAATTTTTCTGAGAAGACTGAATTATAAATATGGCATTCAATTATCGATAGGAACTAATGTTGGCAAGGGACTATTCTTCCCCCATTACTCATCTATCGTGGTAAGTGCTGATAGTATCATTGGTGAACACGTTACATTATTTAACGGGGTGACTATTGGAACCGAAAGAGGTGGAGATAAACAAGGAGCTCCTACAATTGGGAATAACGTGGTAGTAGCTACCGGAGCCAAGGTGATAGGCGGTATTGTAGTGGGCAATAATGTTTTTATTGGAGCTAATGCGGTAGTAGTTAAAGATGTTCCGGATAACGCTGTGATTGGAGGGATTCCGGCAAAAATATTAAACATGAATGGTTTGGAAAAAACATCATTTTATTAATTACTCTAAACCGGAGTATATCTTTTTTTACAACACAACATTCTATTACAATTAACTATGCCAGGAACTAATTTAATCATAAACGCTGATGATTTTGGAATAAATGCTGAAACCACCCATGCTATCATGGCGGCAATGGATTCAGGACTGTGTCTGGATACGACTCTTCTTGTAAATTTCGAAAACTCCGAAAGCGCAGCCAAACTGGCTATTTCCAATAAGAGAAAAGACCATGTAGGCATACATCTTAACCTGACGGAAGGGCGCCCATTAACCAGCAGAATACAGAATGAACGTCTATTTTGTGACCAGGATGGGATATTTCACTACAAAAAACAAAAGCGGATCTTAAAACTTTCAACAGCAGAAAAGAAAGCTGTTTGCGAAGAAATTACAAGCCAGATAAGACTGTGCAGAAGCTTTGGGATTCCCATCTCACATGCCGACTCGCATAATCACATCCATGAAGAACCGGGCTTATTTTTGCTTCTTATTGGAATCTTGAAAAAAGAGAAAGTTCCATATCTAAGACTCACAAATAACTTAGGGAGAGTATCATTGATTAATCGGGTCTATCGGCATTCATGTAACTATATTTTACATACGAAGAAACTATCCGGAACAAATTATTTTGGAAGTACATCGGATTTTAGGAATTCGATGACGAAATTTCAGCCAGATGCTATCGTAGAATTGATGATCCACCCCGGGCAAGAAACCGACAAGCAGATCTTTGATGTTTATTCAAAAGAAAATCTGAGCCTGATCCTTCCAGAAATCATAAACGGGAATAAGTTGATATCATACAATCAACTAAACAAATATTGATTTTTTGAGAAAATTCGAAGTAAGTGTTTATAAGGAAGAGAAAAATGATGAGAAAAAAGATATTGATATTTCACAAAGCACTGGCTCCCTATCGAATTGATCTTTTTAATGGATTAAACGAAGCATTTGACGCTAACGTTTATCTTTTCAGGAGAAAGATGTTGTCTCAAAAATTTGACATGGCTAAGCTGGAGAGCCAATTGACCTTTAAACCCCGGTTTATAATTAATGGCGTTGATTTTCGGAAAAAGGGAAGAATGATCAGGTTTGGATATTTGAATAAGATCGTCCAACATAAACCCGATATTATTTTATGTTGGGAATACAACATCATAACATTTCTGACAGCGGCATTCACAAAGATATTCTTTCCAAAAACGCAGGTTTACACAATTTGCGATGATAGCGTAGATGTTGCAAAACAAAGTTCCGGAGTACGACGGATCGGAAGATATTTGTGTTTGAAATTGCTGGCAGGAATTATTTTGGGCAATGACTTTGCCGAGGAGTGGTACAACAAGAATTTTCCGGGAATCAAAACAACGGTATTTCCAATCATACAAAAAGAGGAAAGAATCATGTCTATCATGAATGCCGCCCAACAGATTTCGAAAGAGTATCAGCAACAATTGAATCTGGATAACAGGAAGGTATTGCTTTTTGTAGGTCGCTTGGTACAGGTTAAGAACCTGAATTTTCTTATCGAGACTTTCGCTGATTATGTAGGTCAAAATAAAGATGCTGTATTAATTCTTGTTGGCGATGGCGATAAGAAATCAGAGTTGGTAGAATTAGTTGAGCGGCTGGAAATGCAGAATAATATCATTTTTGGCGGCCGCTACGAGAATGAAGCGCTTTATGCCTGGTATCGGATTGCCGATTTTTTTGTTTTACCAAGCACATCCGAAACCTTTGGTGCCGTAGTGAACGAATCTTTAATTGCAGGTGTACCTGTATTTTGTTCTAATCTGGCCGGAGCAGCGTGTCTGATAAACGAAAATAATGGAGCTACTTTTAACCCTTATGACAAAACGGAATTACTAACCATCCTTACTTCATTTTTAAAGGAAAAGAGAAAATCGGACGAAACGATATCAATGCATAACTCCTTAATGCCTTATACCTTTAATCAGAGAATGGATGGGTTGGTTTCATTTTTAAGCCACGAATAGCAGGGAGTATAAACCTGGACTTTCTGCCGGAACATTTATTACAGATACGAATACAATGAATCTTTTTGTTATGAAAAAATCACTTGAGTATGCAAAACTTTTACACAACGAAGTATTATTACTTCAATCCATTCAGCAAGCAATGCTACTTTCCGGAAGGTTTTGATAAATATCCTTTATTTGCAACCTTTTATCGTCCTTATAAAATAAGTGCAAAACTGCTGTGGGAAGCTTGGAAAACCTCTACCCTTTTCCGGAGCTTCTGTTCGACAAACGAACCTGAAAAGATTCTGCCATTAAAGCAAATAGGAAAATATGTATCACCAGATTCAATTATGGCATTCAATCTGGGGACAACGGGAATAGAACAAAAAATTACAATCTTAGGCGTTGATAGAACAACAAACGACACCTTCTTTATTAAATATGCAACGAGTGAAGTAGCCTGTAAAAATGTATGCAATGAGGGAGTTATACTCAAACAACTATCCCATCTGCCATTCGTTCCGGAACTACAATCGTGCGTAAAAGAAGAAAACAGGTTTGCATTAATCAAAACATCCGTTTTGCATGGGACTAAAATGGAATATTTACCTGTTAACAATAAAATACTGACTATACTCCGGGACTTGTCGAAACAAGACATTACGTGTACCCGAAAATACGATACGGGGTTACGAAGTTGTTTTGCCCATGGAGATTTTTGTCCATGGAACATGCTGACAGACAATGGAAACATAACACTTTGCGATTGGGAACTTGCCGGCCAATATCCATTAGGATACGATTTATTCACTTATATTTTCCAATTCGAGTTCTTAGTCAAGGAAAAAATGCGGTTCGAACGGATACTTTATGAAAACTCTGACGCCATAAAACAATATTTCAACGAGTTTGAAATAACGGATTGGCATCCTTATCTACAGGAATTTTCGAATTTAAAGTATCTATTCGAGTCAGAAAAAAATAATCACGATTTAGTTGAACCGTATTTACAGCTAAAACAATTTGCAAATAAATTATGAACACTCCCTATGACTGACGGCACATTCAAAACGACTTATTGGAGGGTGTCGCAAAATCATAAGCAAGAGTTGAAAAATCATAAGCACGAGTTGCCAAACTCTTAACCGAGATTTTGAAAATCGTAAGCGAGAGTTGCAGCAATCACAGGCACGATTTTCAGCATGCAGACAAGCTACTGTTTATCAAGCCATAACAAGGCAGTCATATTAACCAAATACCTTACAACATATAACCATTTATCAATTCTGGAAAATGAAGAAATTATTACTATTTCACCCTGCACTAGCACCCTATAGAGTCGATCAATTTAATGCATTAAGCCAACTGTTTGACCTGGAAGTAGTATTTGTTTACGACAATGTGTGGAATCACAATTTTGATCAGAGCAAGTTATTACCACTACTGCAATTCAAGTTCTCCTTCTTACTAAAAGGGCCAGCTTACAAAGGCAGGGTATTTCGTTTTGGAATGCTCAAAACAATTAAAAGGACCAATCCCGATATTATACTGGGATATGAATATTCATTCACTACTCAATATCTGGTATTCTTAAAGCACATAGGGCTGGTTCGTCAAAAGATAGGATCAACAATCGACGATTGTCTTGCCACATGCCACAAAGTTCAGTCTGTAGGCCGCTACCATGCTCGCAACAGAACGGTTAAACATCTGGATTATTTCATTTTATTATCGCCTGAAGTTTCGGAGTTTTATCAGAAAACATTTAATTTGAAGCAACATCAAATTGTCGTTTCTCCCATACTCCAACAGCCTGAAAGATTAAGAAATAATTCGGAACGGTTAGAAACCATTGCAACAGAATACACGCAACAATATGGGCTGAAAGGCAAAAAGGTACTCTTGTTTGTCGGAAGATTGATTCCCGAAAAAGCGATAAAAGAATTTATAAATGCTGTTCATCCGGTACTTCACCAGCATAAAGACCTTGTATTTATGCTGGTTGGTGATGGAGGAGAAAGACAAGCAATAGAAGAACTGGTAACAGAAAAGAAACTGGAGAAAAAGATCTTTCTTCCGGGAAGATTTGAAGGAGAAGAACTTTATGCCTGGTATCTTTGCGCCTCGGGTTTTGTTCTGCCCAGTTTGTCGGAGGCCTTTGGAGCAGTGGTAAATGAGGCACTGATTTTCGGGCTCAGAGTTTTTTGTTCCAAATATGCCGGGGCAGCATGTTTAATTGAAGATGACAACGGAATAACATTTAATCCCACGGCCGAATCAGAAACCAATGAAAAATTGAACGCTTTTTTAAATCTGATTGATCCGGTAGAAGATATTTGCATAACAAACAGACCATCACTCATGCAAAATTGCCAGGAACATTTCTTGACAGAATGGGGGAAGCTTACTGAATAACGACGAATGGATCATAAAAAAGTATTTATAAATATGATATTATTACAGTTTATCCGTTTTATTACTAATATTATGAAATAAGGATTCTTGGGCGTAATGGCTTTTAGATATGAGAGAGTAAATAGTTACAAAAAAAAAATTATATAGAAAGAGTAAATCAATGAAAAAATTATTGATATTTCATCCGGCATTGGCACCATATAGAGTAGATCAATTCAATGCATTAAGTCAATTGTTTGATTTGGAAGTCGTTTTTGTTTTTGACAATGTGTGGAATCATAAGTTTAATCAGATGGAACTACTCTCCCAACTGCAATGTAAGTATGAGTTCCTGCTCAATGGTCCTTTTTACAAAGGCCGGGTATTCCGTTTCGGGATGCTGGGCGTTATTAAGGGCATGAAACCGGATATTATTTTGGGGTATGAATACTCGCTTACAACCCAATACCTGATTTTACTAAAACGCTTAGGGCTTATCCATCAAAAAATCGGAACTACAACCGATGATAGCCTGGATATCTGCAATAATGTTCAAACACGCAGTCGGTATCTTGCCCGTAAAAATGCTGTAAAACGGTTGGACTATTTAGTTGTAACGTCTAATCAGGTTTCAAAATTTTATCAACGAAAATTCAAGTTGAAGGAACAGCAAATTATCGTTTCACCGATACTGCAAGAACCGGAACGGCTAAGGGATAACTCCAGGATGTTAGAGAACATTGCTAAAGAGTACGCCCACCAATACCATCTGGAAGGGAAAAAAGTATTGTTGTTTATCGGGAGGTTTATCCCGGAGAAAGCTTTACCTAAATTTATAAGCACCATTCAAAAAATACTCCTTGAACAAGAAAACCTGGTACTTGTTTTGGTTGGAGATGGAGAAGAAAGGCACGCCATACATACAGTTATAAAAGAAAAAAAACTGGAAAAAAAGATACTTCTTCCCGGCCGGTATGAAAGCCTGGAACTATATGCCTGGTACCTTTGTGCATCCGGATTTGTACTACCAAGTGTATATGAACCCTTTGGCGCAGTGGTAAATGAAGCATTGATCTTTGGAGTTAAGGTTTTGTGTTCGACACATGCAGGAGTGGCCAGTTTAGTGGATGAAGATCAGGGATTATTATTTGATCCTTTGCAAGAAAAAGACACCGTTAAAAAGATGAACAGTTTCCTGAGTCTGATCAACCCTGTTGAGGATATTGATCTGACAAATAAAATTTCTTTAATGTCAGATCATCATGAAGAGTTTGCCAAACAATGGGGCAAAGCAACGTATGCCTAAAATATTCCAACTAATACGTTCTATCCATTTAGGTGGAGCAGAAATAGTGGCCTTCAACCTATCAGAGTTTTGCAAAAGTACAACACCTGATAACTTTGAACTTGTTGTAGTGGAATTACATCAAACCGATGATGCCTATTCCGTAAAAAAGAAGGAAGAGCTTAGATCGAAAAATATCAGAACGATCAGTCTCAGCAATAAATCTAAAATCGTTGGACTTCTAATCGGACCATTTATTCTAACCTATCATTTACTAAAAGAAAAACCGCAAATAGTCCACTCCCACACCGATCTTCCTGATTTATTATTGTCCAACACCAAAAGGATTTTTTCTCTGTTACGCTTAAAATTTCCCAAGATTATCCGTACAATACACAACACTGAATTATGGGCAACCCATTACAAAATAGGATTATTAGCTGAAAAGGCATTTGAAAATGATCATATCGTCGGCGTTTCCGTCAGTGCATTAAAAGCATACAACGAACTTAGAATAAAATATAATTTGCCAATTTCAACGCATCAACAAATCATCTATAATGGTTGCGCAGTGCCTCAACGAGCAGAGCACCCATTCGAGATTGACAAGGAAAAAATAAATATCGCTTTTTGTGGCCGGTTTGAAAATCAGAAAGGAATAGACATCCTCATTGACCGGATAAAAGAGATAAACAAAGAATTTGGCGAAATTTTTCTTTTTCATTTAATTGGCAGTGGCACTTATCTAAAGGAAATTCAATCCCTGGCCGACAGTCATCTGAATGTATTGTTATATGATGCAGTTCCGAATATATCTGAGAAGTTATTTGCGTTCGATTTTTTGATCATGCCCTCGCGTTTCGAAGGCTTAAGTCTAATGTCTATTGAAGCCTCTTTTGCAAAGGTTCCGGTAATAGCAGCCTTAACCCCGGGGCTTAACGAAACATTACCACCTCATTGGGCATTGCAGTTCAATTTAGATGATTCGGATGAACTATTAGGGATATTCAAAAAAATAAAAAATAACGAGTACGATTTGGCTGCCTTAAAGAATGAAACATATGCATTTGTTTCGGAAAACTTCTCACAACAGAAAATGATAGACGCCTATTCCAGACTCTACGCTGAAATTACAGAATAAGATGAAAAAAATACTTTTTATCCTTCATTTACCACCACCAATACATGGTTCCTCCATGATTGGCGAGCTTATAAAAGATAGCTCACTAATAAACGATTCTTTTGATTGCAGGTATATTAATCTGCTCATGTCTCGTACGATAAACGAAACAGGAAGACCAAGCATATTAAAAGTTATTCGATTTATCAAAGTGTGGTTTAAGCTGTTATTCGATATTCTCAAAGACAAACCCGACGTTTGTTACCTTGCATTAACGGCAACCGGTATTCCTTTCTACAAAGATGTCTTATTAGTAGCCTTGCTTCGTCTTTTTAAGATCAAACGGATTTATCATCTCCATAACAAGGGGGTTAAGAACTTTCAAACAAGCAAGATAAATTTTCGTTTATACCGTTTTGTCTTTAGTAATGCAGATGTTATCTTGCTTTCCAAGCAATTATATAAAGACATTGAAACCTTTGTGCCATCTTCGAGGGTACATATCTGCCCAAATGGAATTGAAGATACCGTTCGAGATACCGAGATTCAATCCAAGCCAAAAGAAAACCCGGCTAAGATTTTATTTTTATCAAACCTGCTTGAATCAAAAGGAGTATTTGTATTATTAGATGCATGTGCCATTTTAAAACAAAAAGGAATTGATTTTGAATGCAATCTTATTGGTGCAGAAGGAGATTTAAGTGCCAAACAGTTTAACAAGAGAGTTGTTCAAAAAGGGGTTACTGACCGTGTCGTTTATCTGGGAAAAAAGTTTGGCCAAGATAAATACGACATATTCATGAATGCAGATATCTTCGCATTTCCAACCTATTATTTCAACGAGTGTTTTCCTCTGGTACTGTTAGAAGCAATGAGTTTCGGATTACCGCTTGTTTCGACTTTCGAAGGCGGAATTCCGGACATTATTGAAGTTGGAACCACCGGCTATCTTGTCCCACAAAGAAACGTTGAAGCATTGGCTGATAAATTAGAGATGTTAATAAAGAATCCGAAACTGCGTCAACAAATGGGAAAAGCAGGAAGGATAAAGTATCAAAATGAATTTACGTTACCAATATTTGAGAACAGGCTGAAAGATATTTTAGAAAGAATAAGTAACTGAAATCTGACAGGATTTGCTCTTTGCAAATAATTCGCAACATTACTCGTAAAAAGTATTTTACTTGTTCTCCAGTTTCTTTCAGTTCCAATATTTTACATATCAATTGATTCCTAAATCAGGTGAGCATGATTTCATTTCAATATCATAAAGGGTTGCCAGTAGAATATGAATCCTTCCTCATAAGCAGATATGATTCATTTATTACTACCTGTCATTACATAGCAGTATATTATCCGGACTATGATATTAACTATGCACTCGTTTATAAGAATGATCAGCTAATCGAATTGCTGGTGTTTGGCAACAAAAAGAATATTTCCATTTGTTTCAATTCACTTGTTTATATAGATCAACAGGTTATCTCTGAATTCGCAAAAGGGATATTTGCAGAATATCCAACTATACAAAAGATTAAGATTGAAGCATCGTATCAAAGTTATCATTTAAATAAATCTATCTTATTCTTTAAATCCGACGATCATATTCTGTATTTGCCCGCCACAATGGATGAATACTATTCAAAACTAGGACGAAGCACCCGTCAGCACATAAAAAATCGTAAAGTCAGATTGCTACGGGATTATCCTACAACCAGATTTATAACAAAATTTGGAGTTGAAATTGATGAAAACGTGGTTGACAGAATCATACAGCTAAACGTTGACAGAATGAAATCCAAAGGAACAATCCCAGGGATTGACAATGTTTATAAGAATAAGATATTCAATTACTCACAGCATTACGGGTGTGCAGCCTACATAGAAATAGATGGCAAGATTGTAGCAGGAACTATTTCATCTATCATAAACAAAGGGATATTTGGGCATGTAACTGCCTACGACATCGAGTTTAACAAGTATAGTATTGGAGAAATATGTGCATTCTTCATTATTGAAACCGCTATTGAAAAACAATTGTCTGCATTTCATTTTCTATGGGGAGAAAGTGATATGAAAAAAAGATTATTGGGAAAACATTATCCGTTATTTTCCTATTTTATATATAGATCGTATTCTTTAAATTTCATTGCCAACAATATCAAGACAATTCTATGCAGAACCTTAATGAACGTCAAACGATCAAAACTCTCTAAACCGGTAAGAGAGTTGACAAAAAGAATGATAAAAAGATTTCAACTGTCCAATTGAGAGATGTATAACATCCATATCTCTGCTTTAATATAAATATGATATCAACCGAATTTCACAAAGGATTACCAGTAGAATATGAATCTTTCTTAATCGAAAGATACAATTCATTTATAACTACTTGTCATTATATAAAACTATATCATCCTAATCTAGAGATAAATTATATGCTTGTTCATGCCAATGGCATTTTGATTGACTTATTGGTATTTGGTAATAGCAAGAACACTACAACATGCTTTAACTCACTCACTAATCTTGGGCAGGATATTATTGATGAATTTATAAAAAACATTTATATAAAGTTTCCATCAATACAAAAAATTAAAATCATAGCCTCTTACAAAAGCTATACGTTGGACAAATCAGTTTTATATTTTAAATCCGATGATCATATTTTAAATCTCCCCGCTACAATAGACGAGTTTTATATGGAGCTTGGGGCCAAAACACGCAAACATATTAAGGCACGAAGTGCCAGGCTATCAAAGGAATTCTCAACAGTAAACTTTGTGGTCAAGTTTAAAACTGAAATTGATGAGAATGTTGTTTGCAAAATCATTCAACTCAATAGAGAAAGAATGCAACATAAAGGAAAGAAATCTGGAATTGATGATGCCTATAAAAACAATATCTATAAATTTTCCCAACACTACGGTTGTGTAGCCTATCTGGAATTAGATGGAACAATAGTGGCAGGTTGCATATCAACAATCTTAAACAAAGAAACATTTTTACATGTAATAGCTCACGACAATAACTTCTCCAAATATAATGTGGGAGAAGTTTGTGCCTTTAATTTTATTCAAACTTCGATTGAGAAAGGATTCTCTACAGTTCATTTTTTATGGGGAAAGAGTGAATTGAAAAGACGATTTTTGGCTAAACCCAGTCTATTATTCTCGTACATAGTCTTTAGGAAGTATTCACTAGCATACGCCATTTGCAAAATCAAGGTAGCATTACTTAATGTACTGGTTTATTTAAAGCAAAATAAAATTTCCGTAATAAAAGGAATACAAAACATTTTACATCGAAAAGGAGCACAATAAATGCTCTCTTGAATATCCATATTGAAGAAAATAAATAGAAAAAATCATTCTTTTTTTAATTCACTAATAAATGAATGTATGATTTCAATTGAATGTTTTAATGGATTACCTGAAAAATATGAATCTTTTCTGGTTGAGAGATATGATTCATTTATGACGACATGCAGATATATAGAAATCAACCACCCTGCTTGCGATTTCTATTATATGCTTGTTTATAAAAGCAATACATTGGTTGATGTTTTGATCTTTGGAAATAAAGGTAACACTTCTAAATGCATGAATATGCTTGTCGAAATTGACGAGGATATTATCACCAAATGTATACAAAGTGTATTTGAAAGATATCCGAATATAAAGAGAATTCAGATTGACGCATCTTACAAAAGTTATAGTTTCAAAAAATCATTCTTATATTCCAGTTGCAATGACCATATCATAAATCTGCCGTCAACCATGGATGAGTATTACTCAGAGCTTGGATGCAAAACACGAAAACATATAAAACAACGAAATGCGAAGTTACTTAAGGAATTCTCAAACGTAAGTTTCACCGTCAAATCGAGAACTGAAATAAAGCAGAAAACCATTAATAAAATCATTCTAATGAACATTGATAGAATGATACATAAAGGCATTATTCCGGGGAAAAGTGATTCCGATAAAAATCATTACTTTCAGTATTCTCAACATTATGGTTGCGTAGCCAGTATTGAGATAAATGGAATAATGGTTGCAGGCTGTATAGCTTCGATACTAAACAAAAGAATATATTTAATTGTAATTGCACACGACAACAATTATTCAAAATATCATGTTGGAGAATTATGTATGGTGTATATGATTCAAACTTCAATTGAAATGGGATTAACAAAGGCTCATTTTTTATGGGGAGAAAATGAGTATAAGGCACGATTATTAGCAAATCCATATCCTTTGTTTTCATATTTTGTATATAGGAACTATTCTGTCAACTACGTTTGTTGCCGACTTAAAGCAGCTTATTCTCGCATTGTTGTGTGTTTCAGACTATCAAAGTGTTCTAAACCACTCAGAGATATAATTAAGAAATTCCGTAAACGGAAATGCCATAGTTAAATAAACTCAGCTTCCGAAAATGGTTTAAAATGAGAAGGAGTCAGCCAATATTGAATTATTATGCATAAAATCGACACATTAGCTCCAATTTGCCTTTTTGTTTATTCTCGCCTTGCCGAAACAAAACAGCTAATTGAATCATTGCAGAAAAATATTTTAGCAGCTAATAGTGAGCTATTTATATTCTCTGATGGTGCAAAAAACAAACATTCAATTCAGGAAGTAAGCAACGTCCGTGAATATATCCACACAATCAAAGGATTTTCAAATGTAACTATCTTTGAAAGTGAGACAAATAAAGGCTTAGCAACTTCTATTATATCCGGAGTCACTCAAATCGTTAGCAAATATGGGAAAGTGATTGTTTTAGAAGACGATTTGATTTTAGCTCCCAATTTTCTGTGTTTTATGAATCAGGCACTTGAATTTTATGAAGACAAGAAAAGAGTATTAAACATCTCCGGTTATTCATTTTCGCTAAAATATCCCAGTAGTTATCAATACGATGTTGCTTTTTCTTTACGGGCGGCGTCCTGGGGTTGGGCTATATGGAAAGATCGTTGGGAACAAATCGATTGGGAAGTGAAAGATTATAATTCTTTGAAATGGAATATATTTAAAATTATAATGTTCTCTAGAGGGGGTAGTGACCTTTTCCAGATGCTTTATCGACAGATGAATGGAAAAATTGATTCTTGGGCAATCCGCTTTGATTATCATCACTATAAACATAAGTTTTTAGATGTATTCCCTACCGTATCGAAAGTAGAATATAATGGTTTTAACTCTGAAGCCACCCATACGACTAAGAAATGTAATACTTACGATACTTTTTTAGATACCTCAAAACAATGCGACTTTTTCTTTTCTGATGATATAAAAATCAATAAAAAAATTGCCTGGCAGTTTTACAAACATTATTCATTTAGCCGGCGATTAAAAGACAAAATCTCTCAAATTCAATGGAAAACAAACAAATAATAATCACAACTAGCTGGGATGATGGGCATGCATTGGATATTAGATTAGCAGAATTACTTGATAAATACGGTATTGAAGCCACATTTTATATCCCAATACAAAATGCTGAACACTCAGTCATGCCTGAGACGACTTTAAAGGAGATAGCCAATAGGTTCGAAATTGGTGGTCATACTGTAAATCATATTTACCTCAACACACTTGGACAGTCAGAGGCAGATTATGAAATTTCTGAGTGCAAAACAATTCTTCAGAATCAATTGGGCAAGCAAATTGAAGCATTTTGCTATCCCGGTGGCAAATACTCTCAACGCGATATCGATTTAGTGAAGAAAGCCGGATTTTTATTTGGCCGGACAACCAGACTACTGCATACTTCACCGAATGTGGATGAGCATCTATTAGACACAAGTATTCAGGCATATAATCACAGCAGCAAAGTGTTAACTAAACATTGTTTTAAAAACTCATTTTTACGTCCTATAATCCAGAATCAGTTTTTTTATAACAGCAACAGAAATTTCGTGAAATTGACTGAGAATATAATGAATAGGATATTAAACACTGGTGGAATACTCCATTTGTGGGGTCATTCATGGGAAATTGAGGAGTATGGGCTATGGAACGAACTTGAAACTGTGCTGAAAATGCTTGCATTCCAGAAACAGATTATGTATTTAGACAATACAAATTGTTGGAAAGCACTGACCACCAAAGTATAAGAAACTCTTGACCGAATTATTATATGAAAATTCTATTTGTATTGCACTTACCACCTCCTGTCCACGGGTCCGCAGCAGTAGGCTTGCAGATTAAATCGAGTACAGTTGTGAATGATGCTTTCGACTGTAAGTATATTAACCTTGGAACATCAAAAACAATTGAAGAAATAGGGAAAAGAAGCATTATCAAGATATTCCGCTATGGGGCAATATTTTTAAAAGTACTTTGGAATATCGTTTTTAACCGTCCGGATCTTTGTTATTTCTCCTTATCATCACAGTTCACTCCGTTTTATAAAGATGCTTTATTAGTCATTTTAGTAAAGTTATTAGGGATTAAAACAGTCTATCATTTTCACAATAAAGGTGTGATTTTGAGGCAAGATAATTCTATAGATAATTTATTATACAAACTTGTATTTAGAGATTCTTCAGTAATTCTGTTATCTAAAAATTTATATCCTGACATTCAAAAATATGTACAAGAAGAGCAAGTTTATTATTGTCCCAATGGGATACCCAATGTAGAAATAAATCTGGACAGAAAGGGGAAAAAAGATTTGGTAGAACTCCTGTTTTTATCCAATCTAATGGAATCAAAAGGTGTCTTCATTCTATTAGAGGTTTGTAAAATTTTTAAAGGAAAGAAATTACCATTTCATTGTACCTTCGTTGGGGGAATAGGTGATATTTCTGAGCGACAATTCAATGCAGAGTTAGAAAAACTGGATTTAAAAGATTGTGTGGATTACGTAGGGAAGAAATTCGGGAAAGAAAAAGAACAAGCGTTTGCAAATGCTGATATTTTTATCCACCCGACACTAAATGATTGTTTTCCATTGGTATTATTAGAAGCAATGCAATATTCATTACCTGTGGTTTCTACTTTCGAAGGCGGGATTACAGATATCGTAGAAGATGACATTACGGGGTATCTTGTCCAGAAGAATGATGTACAAGCACTAGCAGAAAGGATTGAAACATTGATTATGAACCCCTCTATACGGGAGAGATTTGGGAAAAATGGACGATTAAAATTTGAGCATGACTTTACTTTAGACATTTTTGAACATAAATTAAAAAATATACTACACAACATGCCGAATAATTGAACTTTTTATGACATTTTATTAGTATTAATCAAACTTTAAAAGCAATAATTTGTTTTAAAACTACCCTCTATACATTCAACCTTTAGAACCAATAATTATGTTGCAAAGTTATACTCTTTTCAATCAATCATTAAAAGAAATCAGTCAGCAAAAAGCACTTATAAACACGCTCAATGCTCATTCTTTTAATACTGTACAAAATGACAAGGATTTTCACAAAGCATTGCAATGCAGTGATGTACTATTGCCGGATGGAATTGGAGTAGTACTGGCAATGAGAATGTTAACCGGCAAAAAATTACAAAAGATTGCCGGAGCTGATTTATTCTTTTATGAAATGGAACGCATCAATGCTATCGGAGGTAAATGCTTCTTTCTCGGGAGTTCAGAGGAAACACTACAAAAAATACAGATAAAAGCAGAAAAAGAATATCCCAATATTCAAGTTTACAGCTACTCTCCACCTTATAAAGCTGAATTTAGCGAAGAGGAAAATAGATTGATGATTGATGCCATAAATACAATAGAACCCGATGTTCTATTCGTTGGTATGACAGCTCCCAAACAAGAGAAATGGGCTTATCAACATTTCAATCAACTATTAGTTGGTCATGTATGCTGTATTGGTGCAGTATTTGATTTTTATGCAGGTACTGTTAAACGTGCTCCAGGTTGGATGATACAATCCGGACTTGAATGGTTGTATCGCTTAATCAAAGAACCCCGACGAATGTGGCGTAGATACCTCATTGGTAATGTAAAATTTATTGGTTATGTAGCTTTAGAGAAAATAAGGATTTAAACCAATGAAGTTGCACTTTTATGGTAACAGGACATATTGAGATTAATTTTTCGATCAAATATTCCGGTTACTTGGATTCTAATCCCCCATACCCTATTGACTTTCAACCTTAAATTTATCTATATATCACATTATCAGACCTAAAATTACAAATCATGGAATCGAACGAAACCGAATTAAAATTTTTGTATCTGGCTTTTGATCTGATTATTCTAAATGTGGCTATAGGAATTCTTATTTCAATAAGTCCAACATACTTAGACTTAAATATTCATGATAAAAGTTTATATCTTTTACATGCCAATATGTCTGGGATCATTGCTTTCTTTGTTTTCTCATACAGCAATCTTTATCTACATGATGATTTTCTGAGCAGAGCAAAGCGGATAACCAAGCGAATGCTTATTTTCATAGTGGTAGTATTTGTACTAGCCCTACTATTCTTGCCAAAAGATTTTCTAAAGATATTTATTTTAGAGTATGTCGCTCTTTTCTATATTGGGAAACTTATCTTTTATTTTCTACTGTACCGCTATTTAAAATTTGGTCGTAGCAAAGGCTTTTTCGTTCACAGAATACTCATAGTTGGTTTAAATGACATGAGTATGCTATTGCGCGAAGTAATTGATGGCAACCCAATGTTAGGATATGAATTTGTAGGATATATCTCAGAAGAGAAACAAGATAACAACAAAGATGTATTGGGTCAGCTCGACGATCTGGGGCGAATTGTGATGGAGAATCAGATAGAAATGATTTTTGTTACACTTACCATTTACAATGATCTGAAAAAGAGCAAAGAACTACTGGCAATTTGTAATAAGATTGGAGTGAGATTACGATTTGTTCCAGAAAATCAATATTGGTTCAAGCATCGAATGAATATGGAATCTGTTGGATCTATCGTAGTATTCAATCCACAAGAGATTCCATTGGATGACGTAAAATCACGTTTATTTAAACGGGTTTTTGATGTTGTTTTTTCTACATTAGTCATTATATTTATTATCAGTTGGCTATTCCCTGTATTATACTTACTAATTAAATTAAGTTCCAGAGGACCTGCCTTCTTTATTCAAAATCGAACAGGAATCAACAACAAAACTTTTAGATGCATGAAATTCAGAAGCATGCGTATAAGTCGTGATGCAGATGAAAAACAAGCCACAAAAGGAGACAGCCGGGTAACAGCCATAGGTCGTTTTCTGCGCAAATCCAATTTGGATGAATTCCCTCAATTCTTCAATGTATTGTTTGGACAAATGTCTGTGGTTGGACCACGTCCTCACATGTTGAAACATACTGACCAATATTCTGAATTAATCGATTATTATCGTGTTCGCCACTACGTCAAACCAGGTATCACAGGCTGGGCGCAAGTAAACGGTTACAGAGGAGAAACAGATGAATTGTGGAAAATGGAGAGACGTGTTGAGTATGATATGTACTATCTGGAAAATTGGAATTTTTGGTGGGATTTTAAGATCGTGCTTCTCACTGTGGTTGGTAAAAATGCACACAAAAACGCTTTTTAGCCTAATTCAAAAAGCATAAAAAAACGAGTCTAATCCTTTGATTAGACTCGTTTTTTTATAAAATAGCCAAAATCTCCTGCAAATTCTTCACATGATATGTTGCTGGAAAACTGCCTGACAGAGTTTTTTCTTTTGGATCAAAATATATCTGATCAATCATTGCATTTTTACCCCCAATAATATCTGCTTCATAACTATCACCTATCATTATACACTCTGAAGCGGAAGCATTGTTCAATTTCATAGCAAAGTCAAATATCCGCTTATCTGGTTTCAAAGCCTTAGCAGCTTCCGAAAGCACAACATGCGTAAAATATTGCTCGATATGACAGCTATGGAGCTTCTTATATTGCACTTCTATAAATCCATTAGAAACAATTGTAAGCGGATATTTAGGATAAAGATACTCCAGCAAGTCCTTGGCAAATGGAATAAGTGCCTTTCTTGTAGGCAACAATTCCAAATATTCATCTCCGATTTGCTTCGCTAGAGTTGAATTATTTATCCCTACCTGAATTAACGGGTGAAGAAAGCGCTCTAAAGATAGCTCTTGCTTCGAAATGGTGCCTTTACCGTATTGCTCCCATAGTTCTACATTACGTTTAGCATAAATACTAAAATACTGATCGAAACTATCAAAATACTGATTCAAATTCTTTGCATCATAAATTTCTTGCAATGATGATTTTGCATTTGCATGAAAGTCCCACAGAGTATCATCCAAATCTATAAAAACACAACTATAACCCATATATAAAGATATTTAATCATTATCAATAGTACAATATTAAAATTGCGTCTTCTTATTTATAGAAGACGCAATTTTAATATTGATATCATTTTTGTGAGCAGTGGTTACAACTCATTCTTAATCCACTTCGATGACCAAATACTTACTCACACTCCAAAACTCATCAGTATCTACAATTAGCAAAACAAAGTTACCATTTTCTTTTTCAAGCGTATATGAAGATTTGGGATGATTGGTAAGTATCTTAGCATGCGATGAATAAAGCGGAATTGATTTGGTGTTCCGGGCATCGATACGAACAAAATAGTTTTTATTAAAGTCGCGCTGAAGAACCCGTTGCTGGCTAAATAATCCATCAGTTGTAATAATTCTCTGTTGTTTAAGCTCATCCCTTGTTCCAAAAACATACCAGGCAGTATGAATTGCATCATCCTGTTCTTTTATTTTTGTCTCTTTTGTTTTGTTGTCAGTAGATAAATCTTCTATGTTTTTCCCCATTTCACTCACCTTAGTGTCTAACTTAACAATGAGAGAATCTTTTTCTGCCAGTTGAGTTTGTAACAGAGCTACTTTTGTAGTTTCTTCTTCTAAAGATTTTGTTAATCTAACAATAGTCCGTTCAAGTTCTGACGATCTGAAAGCACTCTTTTTAATTTTTGATTTCAGTCGGGCAAGCTCATCCTTATTGGCTTGAAGCATGTCGTTCAAATACGTCATATCTTCATTAATTTTAGTGCGCACATCATCGCTCAGTTCTTTCCCTACCGGTTGAATTGCGATCGTATTTTCGGTACTTTTAATCTTTTCTATATTCTGCTCGATTTGGTTCATTGCAGAGAAATAACCGTCAACTTCTTCCTGAAGTTTATGCTTGGCATTCATTAACGAATCATTCTGAGCCTGCAATCTTTGATAATCAGAAGATTGCTTACCACACGAAGAGAGCAGCACCACTAAAAAAATTAGAGAAAAGAGAATGGTTTTCATATAGAAAATATATAATAATACGATTGAGACTACAGAGAGCTAAGAAACAGAAACTAAGTTGATTTATTCTTAAATTTACTGACACAAAGGTAATGTTATTCTTCTAATCCTGCAACAATTAGCACAATTTCACCTTTAGGATTATGCTCTGTAAAATGTTGGATTAACTCAACCAGAGTTCCTCTTTGGGTTTCTTCAAAAATCTTCGAAATTTCGCGAGAAACCGAAGCTTTGCGATCATTTCCGAATACTTCCGAGAGTTGGGTTAAAGTTTTTAGCAACCTAAAAGGCGATTCATAAAAAATCATAGTTCGTTTCTCCGATGCTAAATCATTTATTTTTGTTTGACGCCCTTTTTTTTGTGGTAAAAATCCTTCGAAACAAAACCGGTCATTGGGTAATCCAGATGCAACAAGTGCCGGTACAAATGCAGTTGCCCCGGGTAAACATTCCACTTCAATTCCATTTTCAACACACTGCCGAACAACCAAAAAACCCGGATCTGAAATTGCCGGAGTTCCTGCATCTGAAATTAATGCAACCGTTTGACCACTTTTGATTCGTTGCACAACATTCTCCACTGTCTTATGTTCGTTAAATTTATGATGGGACTGCATTGGCGTTTTTATTTCGAAGTGCTTAAGCAGAAATCCACTTGTACGAGTATCTTCGGCTAAAATTAAATCGGCAATTTTAAGTATACGAATAGCTCGAAACGTCATATCTTCCAAATTTCCTATTGGAGTAGGAACTACGTAAAGCTTAGTTCCTTCTGTGTCATGTTTTGATTGGTTCGCTGACGTTTTTGTTGTATTATTCATTCTTTTACTTGTTTTTAAATTTAGTTGAACTACCAAGACATTGATTTCCTGATAATTCCTAGAAGCACGAAGTTATTTTCTTTCTTTAAATGTAAAGTTACGACTTACGACTGTTTATATCTTTTTGTCTAAAAGCAATTTCTATCCTTGTTATTTTTTTATCTTTGCAGAATTCAAAAAACGAATTGTTGACTTTAACCTTAAAACTGGTGTAAAGGTACGATAAACGGGAGAGAAAAGAAAAAAAGTCAAACTAATTTTCAATAAAATACCATGATTTATTCCGAAAGAAACCATCCGAATCAACAAAAACGCGGAAGCATAGAAGTGATCTGTGGTTCTATGTTTTCCGGGAAAACGGAAGAGTTGATTCGACGGTTGAAACGAGCAAATTTTGCAAAACAACGTGTTGAAATTTTTAAACCTCAGATTGACACACGTTATTCTGAAGATGAGGTTGTTTCTCACGATAAAACTGCAATTCGCTCTACTCCGGTCGATTCCTCGGGGAGTATTCTGCTTCTGTCGGGCGATGTGGATGTTATTGGAATTGATGAGGCCCAGTTTTTTGACGAAGGCTTGGTGGATGTCTGCAATCAACTTGCAAATCAAGGAATCAGGGTTATTATAGCTGGACTGGATATGGATTTTAAAGGAGTACCGTTCGGTCCCATGCCGGCACTTTGTGCAATAGCCGAAGATGTTTTTAAAGTTCATGCCATTTGTGTGCGATGCGGTGCATTGGCCTACGTCTCTCATCGATTAGTTGACAACAACAAACGTGTACTGTTAGGTGAAATGACTGAATACGAACCTATTTGCCGAGACTGCTATAACAAAACACTTCAATAAGTATGTAAATATTGCGTTTGATATAATAAAAATAAAGTAACCATGAAGCGACATTCAAGACCTTTTACTTTCGATCGAGTTGTACGAATACTTATTGGCCTGGCGATAATCGTTATTCTTTATCTTTTAGTTAGCAGACTAAGTGGCGTTTTATTGCCATTCTTAGTGGCATGGCTCTTAGCTTATTTATTACAACCGTTTGTTACTTTCTTTCAGCACAAATTGAAATTCAGAAACCGGCTTTTGTCTGTCTTTGCAACTCTTCTTCTATTTTTTGGAGCGTTAACCGGAATCATTTCGGCACTGATACCTATCGTTAGTATTGAGATACAGAAACTTTCCCAATTAATTGGTTCATATTCCCAAAGCCTTGATGTAAATACAGTTATACCTGCAGCCTGGCAATATGAAATCAAACATTATCTTTCACATTTAGATATCCAATCTATTTTGAAAGATCAAAATATAATGGAAGCAGTAAAGAAACTTGTTCCCGGATTATGGGATTTCATTAATGGGTCGTTGGATTTCATTCTTGGGTTTTCGGTTGTAATTATTGTTTTTCTTTATCTGATTTTTATTCTGATGGATTATGAAAATATTTCGGCCGGATTATTTGGGATTATTCCTCCCAAGTACAAAACAATTGTTACCGAAGTCATTACCGATTTGGAAGCTGGTATGAACAGGTATTTTAGAGGACAAGCTTTAATCGCACTAATTGTTGGAGTTCTTTTCTCTGTTGGCTTCAGCATTATCCATTTGCCGCTTGCCATTTTGCTTGGACTGTCGATAGGTTTACTTACGTTAGTTCCTTATTTGAAAGCCATTGCAGTTATTCCATGCGCTTTAATGGGACTGCTTCAATCAGTGGAAACCGGACAAAATTACGTCTCCGTGCTACTGGGAATTGCGGTAGTTTTTACCCTGATTCAGGTTTTGGAAGATATGGTGCTAACTCCCAGAATAATGGGAAGAGTAACCGGTCTCAACCCCGCAGTTATACTTCTTTCATTATCCATTTGGGGATCGCTAATGGGAATGGTGGGAATGATTATAGCGCTTCCAATGACTACGCTTATGATTTCCTATTACAAACGGTTTGTACTTGATGACGTCCAGGAAGATGAAAACTTTCAAACTGAGCCTATAGAAACAACTCCTAACGAAGTAGAAATCTAATTAAAAGAAAACCGCATGAAAGATCTCATGCGGTTTTCTTTTATCGAAATATTATTTCTCATCAATCTTGATATCCCGAATCATCAATTGAATAGTTGTATTGCCATTAAATGAATTCTCCTCAATGGTGTAACATATATCCAGGGGATTCAGTGCTTTCAGATGATCATTATACTCATGCATTCTGAAAGCAATGCCATTCATCACATTCTCCGAACTTGAATCGACCAACTCTAGCTTTAAATGTTCCTGCTCCTTGCCTACTAATCTGCTCGTTCCGTAATCCAGCACTTTTTTCGATACAAATATCGGCTTCATGTTACCCGGACCAAATGGACCAAACTGTTTTAGCACCCGAAAGAATTTGGGAGTTATATCTTTAAATTCCAACACTGCATCGATTTCAATTTGTGGATAGGTTTGCTCTTTCAGAATATTTTCCGCAACAAATTGTTCAAATCGCTCGGTAAATGCCGGAATGTTCTCTTCTTTCATCGACAAACCAGCAGCATACATGTGTCCGCCAAAGTTTTCAAGCAAATCACGGCAAGAGTCTATCGCCTTGTAAATATCAAACCCCGAAACAGACCTTGCCGAACCGGAAGCCAAACCATTTGAATTAGTCAAAACAATGCTCGGTTTATAATACTCTTCTGATAGCCGGGAAGCTACAATTCCGATTACACCTTTATGCCAATCTGGCTTATGCACCACTATCGATTTGCGATCCATGTAGCGCTTATCAGCTGCAATCAGTGCAATAGCTTCATCAGTTATGTTTTTATCTAAATCTTTCCGGTCGTTATTGTACTCGTTGATCGTACCACTTTTCTCCTTAGCAAAAACATGATCGCTCGAAACCAGCAACTCTACAGCTTCCGACGCCAGTTTCATTCGGCCAGAAGCATTGATTCGCGGTCCGATTTTAAAAACGATATCACTTATTGTTATTTCTTTATCTGTCAGTCCACACACTTCAAGAATCCCTTTAAGCCCGATACTTGGATTCGAATTGATCTGCTTCAAACCATAGAAAGCTAGAATTCTGTTCTCCCCGGTAATTGGCACGATATCAGAGGCTATACTAAGTGCAATTAAATCCAACAAAGGGGCAAGCCTTGAAAAATCGATGTCATTGGTTATAGCAAAAGCCTGCATCAACTTGAAGCCAACACCACAACCCGACAGATGTTTATATGGATAATTGCAATCGCTGCGTTTGGGGTCAAGCACAGCCACAGCCGGAGGCAAAACAGCATCAGGTGTGTGGTGGTCGCAAATTATAAAGTCTACATCCAAACTGAGTGCATAACTTACTTTTTCAACAGCTTTAATACCACAATCGAGCGCAATGACCAACTTGAAATCGTTGCTGGCAGCAAAATCAATTCCTTGAATTGAAATGCCATAACCTTCGTTGTACCGGTCGGGGATATAAAAATCGACATTAGTATAGAACTGTTTCAAAAACTTATAAACCAATGCAACAGAAGTGGTTCCATCAACATCATAATCGCCATAAATGAGAATTTTCTCATTATTCTGCATAGCTTTAGTCAGCCGATTGACAGCAAGATGCATATCGGCCATCAAAAATGGATCGTGCAAATTGCTTAAATCAGGACGAAAAAAGTTGCGTGCGTCTTCAAATGTCAGAATATCTCGCTGAACTAACAGTTGTGAGAGTAATGGACTAATACTTAGTTCTTCGGCTAATTTTGTTTGTGTTTCACGTTGCTGTTCAGTAAGGGTTCTAAAAATCCAGGTATTTATCATTGTATATTATTTTTCCACTCGGAGCGAAGAGTGCAAGCTCTTCGAGTAAAACAAGCTGTTATTTATCAACTTTTTAAAAATTCACTCAACAATAATCAATAACAAAACTTGTTCAATGCCGTAAAAGTACAGATTTTTTTCTGAACAAACAATAACGATATTTTATTGCAGACAGCAATTATGCTTAACAAAATAGACCCGTTGGAAATATAAATATTATCTTTGCAACAAAGAAAATCGGTTGCTGAAAGAAATTAAACGGAAGTAGTCCTATCAACTTAGATTTCAACAACCTTAGTGAATTATTTTTTATCTAGATTAAATATGCACGACGAAATAAAAAAAACGGTGGAAGTCCTTCGATCCGGAGGAGTAATCCTTTATCCAACTGATACTGTGTGGGGATTAGGCTGCGATGCTACAAATGAACAAGCGGTAAAACGCATTTTTGAAATAAAAAAACGAGCAGATGCCAAAGCCATGCTTGTTTTGATTGACAATCCGGGCAAATTACAATCGTATGTTGATGAAGTTCCGGATATTGCCTGGGATTTAATTGAAATGACAGAAAAGCCTCTGACCATAATTTATCCCGAAGCTCGAAATCTGGCTCCAAACCTGATTGCAGAAGATAAATCGGTTGGAATTCGGGTTACAAGCGAAGATTTTTCAAAAAAACTTTGTGCACAATTCCGAAAACCAATTGTTTCGACTTCAGCCAATGTCAGTGGAGAGCCAACCCCATCGAATTTCAGCCAGATTTCTGATGAAATCAAATCGGCTGTAGATTATGTGGTGAATTTCCGGCAAGATGAACTGTCTCAACCCAAACCATCGTCGATAATTAAACTTGGCAAAGGAAATATTTTCCAACTAATTAGAGAATAAAGTCCTGGCAAAATGAACAAACGCCGACTGACATTTGAATATGTGCTTTATGATATGCTGGCCTCACTTATTGTGTGGTTTCTTTTTGTTGCATTCAGAAAGATCATTAATGACATTCAAATATTTGAAAGTATCCGGTTTTTGATTCCCAACTACAGTTACCTCATTAGCTTATTCTTCTTTCCTTTTTATTGCATTTTTATTCATTATCTATCCGGATTCTATTTGAACCCGATCAAAAAGTCTAAAATTGCCGAGAGATTCATTACCTTGCTATCCACAGGTTTTATATCCGTTTCAATCTTCTCAGTACGAATGCTCAAGGATGTTGCAGTTTCGTACGAATATTTCTATGTTTCGCTATTCGTATTATTCGGATTGTTATTCACTTTCACACTTGGCTTTAGGACTATTATAGGTTCTCGAGTGAGATCTAATTTCAAAAGGAAAAAATGGACCATCAACACGATTATCATTGGCACCGGAACCAACGCATTAAAAATCGCTGCAGAGTTCGAGAAACATGCAGAACAGAACACGCTCATTGGCTTCATTTCTACCGATAAGCACATTGCCGTTCCTACAAATAAGGTAATAGGCAGTTTAAATCAACTGGATCATATAATCGAAAAATACCAGATCAAGGAGGCCATTGTGATACTTGATAACACGGACGATTACCAGCTATTTAAAATAATAAACTCCCTGTACAAATTTAATATTGACATCCAGTTCCCTCCCAGATTGTATGAAATTTTGACCGGAAGTGTCAAGATCAACAAATTGGAAATAAGCCCACTGGTCAGCATTACTCATTCTTCTATGCCTGACTGGGAAACGAGCATGAAACGTCTTTTTGACATTATCATATCCATATTGGCTTTAGTTATTAGCGCTCCATTTTTATGCTATTTTGCCATTTTGATAAGGCGGGATTCGAAAGGACCTGCTTTTTATAGGCAGGAGCGAATCGGTCAATTTGGAAGGACATTCAAGATATTGAAATTTAGAACTATGTATTCCGGCTCAGAAAATGGGGTGCCACGCTTAAGCAGCCCTGATGACAACCGGATTACCGACATAGGCAGAATGCTTCGAAAATACAGAATCGATGAAATTCCACAGTTCTGGAATATCCTGAAAGGCGACATGAGTATAGTGGGACCTCGGCCGGAGAGGAAATACTATATTGACAGAATTATTGATGAAGCTCCTTACTATTGCCTATTGTACAAAATCAGACCCGGACTAACTTCGTGGGGTCCGATAAGAATTGGCTATTCAGACACCGTAGAGAAGATGATTGAGCGCTTGAATTACGACATAATCTACATGGAAAACATGTCAATGCTAACCGACATCAAGATCCTCTTATACACGCTTGAGATCATATTTAAAGGCAAGGGAATTTGATCCATTCACTAATTTTTATATCTTTGTTGAAAGTTTTTTATAAAGGTATGGGAAATAAAGGTCTGGAAAATAAGAGTTGGTACCTGAAAATGCTCGCATGGCGGGAACTCCATATAAAACAGCGCAACTTTATACTGATATTAAGTTTTGTTGTTGGAATCTTTGCTTCTATTGCTGCTTTTCTGCTAAAATCGGCCATTCATTTAATCCAACTCCTACTCACAAGCCACTTCAGCAGGCTTCAGGTCAATTATTGGTACCTGGTTTTTCCCGTTGTTGGGATCTTTATTACTTCCTTATTCGTTCGGCACATTGTCAAAGATAATATAAGCCATGGTGTTACACGCATTCTTTATGCCATTTCGCAGCGAAAAAGTATTCTGAAACTTCATAATGTCTGGTCGTCGTTGGTCGGAAGCTCTATTACCATCGGTTTTGGTGGTTCTGTGGGAGCTGAGGCACCTATTGTATTAACTGGTTCGGCAATTGGATCCAATCTGGGGAATTTCTTTAAGATGGATCAAAAAACCTTGATGCTGCTGGTGGGCTGTGGGGCAGCCGGAGCTATAGGAGGTATTTTTAAGGCACCCATTGCGGGCTTAATGTTCACCCTTGAGGTATTAATGCTCGACATGACCCTGACTGCCATTGCCCCACTGCTGATATCATCAGTCACTGCAACTGCGCTTTCCTACTTCTTCTCGGGAACTGCTGTCACCTTTCAGTTTAGCAGATATGAACCTTTTGCCATAGACCGCATTCCGTATTTAATTCTTCTTGGGGTGATTTGCGGGCTTACTTCGTTGTATTTCACACGCGGGATGAACCGTATTGAACGCTTTTTCAGAAAATATAAAAACCCTTATTCAAAGCTGGTCATTGGGGGCATAATTCTAAGTTTGCTCATTTTTATTTTTCCACCGCTTTATGGCGAGGGATACGAAACAGTTGTTGCGCTTTTAAATGGTGCATCTGCTTCAACTCTCAATCAAAGTTTTTTCCTGGGACTGGGAACCAGCCCGTGGGTTATTATTGTTTATCTGGGGTTAATCGTTATCTTCAAAATATTTGCTTCGGCCGCTACTACTGCTTCAGGTGGAGTGGGTGGTATTTTTGCACCTTCTTTGTTTGTCGGTTGTCTTACCGGATTTGTTGTTGCAAAAATATTGAACGTATTCGGATTTCATATTCCTATTGAAAATTTTGCACTGGCAGGAATGTCCGGACTGATGTCGGGGGTAATGCATGCACCCCTCACCGGCATTTTCCTTATTGCCGAACTAACAGGTGGGTACAATCTGTTTATGACACTTATGATTGTATCCACAGTTTCTTATCTGACAATCATTTTGTTCGAGCCACATAGCCTGTACGCCATGCGTCTAGCCCAAAAAGGCGAACTGCTGACACATCACAAAGATAAAGCCATTCTCACCATGTTGAAAATGGAAAATTTCATTGAAACAGATTTTATTGTACTATATCCCGAAATGACATTGGGTGAACTGGTAAAGAACATATCCCGCTCGAAACGCAACCTGTTTCCGGTGGTAAACCCCGCAACCCACGTTATCGTAGGTATTGTTTTGGTCGACGAAGTTCGCAACATTATGTTCCGGCCGGATTTGTACGAACGGTTTAATGTAAAAAAACTGATGACTTCTATGCCGGCACTGTTGAATGCCAATATGCCTATGGAAAAAGTTATGGATATTTTTGAAGATACTAATTCCTGGTATCTGCCTGTTGCCGATGAGAATAAGGTTTACCTGGGCTTTGTGTCCAAGTCAAAAATATTCAATTCGTACCGGCACGTGCTGGTGCATTTCTCGGACGAATAAACGACCTCTGGAAATACCTGCAAACACCTGACACCCTTTCAAACTTTACACTTTACACGACTAAAGACATGACAAAATTAAAACTTACATATTCCGAAGCTGTTGCCGAACTGGAAAAAATTCTGGCTGAACTGGAGAGTAATTCAGATATAAATATGGATTTGATTTCAGAGAAAGTGAAACGTGCAGCCGTATTGATGGAGTTTTGCAAGAAACAACTACACCAATTGGATGAAGAACTGGAAAAGCTAATGGAGAGTCTGGACAGTTAACCAATCCAATCAACCTGGTACGCAGCCAACCCGGCATATTTTTGGAGCAACCCGCTGGAATGATCTACCGCTGCCTGAAGTCCATCTTTTCCACTGTAGCCATTAATGACCATAAGCAACCGGTTGGTATCGCCCGATATTTTTGTCCGCTCATTATCGCTGGTTGGTGTCCCTATCCCACCCGTCTCGTCCCGGTAAAGCGGCAGCCCTTCCACGTTCAACAGTCCGCGTCCGATAGCTTCAAACACATCTTCAGCCGTTCCCACACCGAGTTCTACATCCCCCCGGATCTTATCCATATCGAATCCACCAATCGAGAATCCGCTGCGAATGGAAACCAAGTTAATAATATCGACCAACATGCTGACCTTATGAATTGGGATATCACGAATAATCCGCCGGCACAGTGCTTCGGCCGATGGGCGGTAGCGGTTCGGATCTTTTCCCAGTGCTTTGTACACCTTTCGGGTGGCGGCAATGGGCGGGCGTTTGTTTACCTGATCTAAAGCGTAAGTGGATCTGATTTGTTGAACTTCAGCTTCCATCTCGCTCCAGAAAGCCTCTGATGTTTCTGAATTTCTCACTTCACAACGGATAGTTGCCAGAGTCAATTGCGGGCAAACAGCTTTGATAGCAGGTGAAATTTGAATATTCATTTCTTCTTATTACTCAGGGTTAATTTCTCAGCATGATTCCGCTCAACATCCGTCCCGATTTGATTCCCAAACGGCGCGCAGAGAAGAAACGCTCGTGTTCGGTAAACGTGCAGAGACCCGAAACCTCAATGTGTTGCGCCAAGACGCCGGCTTTTTCCAACGATTGCCGGTTTGCTTTCCAAAGGTCGAGAAAGATGGAACCGTTGCGGCGTTCAATGATTTCGGGCATATCAAACCCATTGTTTTCAAAACTCATTACCACCTCTTCGCCAACTTCATATACCGCTGCCGAAATGGATGGGCCAATCGTCACACGTATACCGGCAGCGTCACATTGGTATTTTTCCACAAGTGCAAGAATGGTCCTTTCGGCAATGCGGCCACAGGTGCCACGCCATCCGGCATGTGCCGCCGCCACAACTTGTTTCTTCGGGTCGAAGAATAACAATGGAACGCAATCGGCCGTGGTAACGCCTACACAAACTCCCCGGAGTCTGGTGAATATGGCATCCACCCCATCCAGACAGGCAGCCTGTTCATTGGCAGTCAGCAAGAAATAAGCTTCATCGATTTCCCGGATTTCGATGCCGTGGGTTTGAAAAGGAATAACCAGTTTCCCGGGTTCTATGCCAAGCTTGTCGCACAGGATTTGTTGATTTCCCTGAAAACAGAGAAGATGGTCGCCGGAGAACGGGCTCAAATTGAATGATGCATAATTGCCCACGCTTACACCGCCTTCCCGGCTCGTGCAAAAATGGGCAATCTCATTATATTTGTTCAGTAACTTGTATGTTATCATACTATTCAGTTATCAGGGGAACAATTATTTCCACTCTTATCCATAATGAATCCTGTAGGGATTCCAGGTCGGTAGAAAACGATATCCTAAAGAAAGTCTGACCCCGTATGGGGTCGAAGATAGGAGACGGATCAATAATTTCTACCGATATTCAATCCCTAACGGGATCAATAGTTTCCATTTCTGTTTTAGGATATATATATCGAATAATCATTAAAAACGAATCACAAGGGGAGAAGAAAACAGCAAATATTCAGTGATCACTGTTCACTGATCACTGATTTACAGTTCGTCCCAACCAATTCCTTTGTACTGGCTTAAATCGTCGTCCTCATCTTCTTCAAATTCTTCGTCTTCCAGCTCCTCTTCCACCTCCCGGTAAGCAATTTCCATCGGACGGTGGGTAATTTCAACGATCTTGTTGGATTCCTTGTTTATTTCAGTCCAGATCAAATCTTTCAATTCCGAAATGCCCAAACCGGATACCGACGAAATAAAAACAGTCTGTATATTGATTGGCACCAGTTTTTTAATTTCTGCCATCAACTCATCATCCAGCATATCACATTTGGTAATAGCCAGGATCCGTTGCTTGTCAACCAGCTCGGGGTTGTATTGTTTCAATTCATTCAGCAACACATTGTATTCGGCAACAATATCGTCACTGTCGGCCGGAACCATAAACAGCAAGATGGAGTTGCGCTCAATATGACGCAGGAACCGCAACCCCAAACCGCGGCCTTCGGCTGCACCTTCGATGATTCCGGGAATATCGGCCATAACAAACGACCGGTCGTCGCGATAAGCCACAATGCCCAGGTTGGGTACCAGCGTGGTAAAAGGATAATCGGCTATTTCAGGCTTGGCTGCTGACACAACCGACAGCAAAGTAGACTTTCCTGCATTAGGGAAACCTACCAACCCAACGTCAGCAAGCACTTTGAGCTGCAGGATCACCGTTTTCTCGATTGCCGGTTCGCCTGGCTGGGCAAAACGTGGTGTTTGATTGGTTGCTGAGCGGAAATGCCAGTTGCCTTGTCCACCGCGTCCACCTTTTACCAAAACTACCTCTTCGCCATCCTCGGTAATGTCACACACAAAATCACCCGTTTCGGCATCGTAAACCACCGTACCACAAGGAACTTCAATCACCTTATCATCCCCCTCCTTTCCAAAGCTGCGGCTCAGACTTCCACTTTCGCCATCGCCTGCATGAACGTGACGGGCATATTTGAGGTGGATCAGTGTCCAGTGGTTTTTGCTTCCACGCAAAATAATATGGCCACCGCGTCCACCATCTCCACCATCGGGGCCACCTTTCATGGTCAGTTTGTCGCGGTACAAATGTTTTGAACCAGGCCCACCTTTGCCCGAGCGACAAAATATCTTCACGTAATCTACAAAGTTTGAACTCGCCATATTATTTTTGTTTTGCTTATGAGATAACAAAACACACCTGGATTAGTTCCCGGTGTGTTTTGAATGTTTTAAAAATCAGTAAATTATAATTTTGAATCAAGAACAGAAGCAATCCGGCCGAAGATTTCGTCGATAGTTCCCATTCCATCAATAGCTGCATATTTGTTTAGTTTTTTATAAAACTGACTTACCGGAGCAGTCTGGGTTTCATAAACTTCCAGTCTTTTTGTTATTGTTTCCATGTTGTCGTCGCTACGCCCCGAGGTTTGTCCCCGTTTCAACAAACGGTCAATCAATTCTTCTTTTTTTACGCTCAAATCAACCAATACACTGATTTCTTTGCTGTTTTTGCTCATCACCGTTTCCAGCGCTTCGGCTTGCGCCAATGTGCGGGGAAATCCATCCAGGATAATTCCATTAATATCATCACCAAAGGCTTCGATATTTTTTGCCAGGATGTTGATGATCATTTCGTCAGGAACCAAATTTCCTTTAGATATAAAACTTTCTGCAACTATTCCTAATTCGCTTTTTTCTGCAATTTCTTTACGAAGCAAATCACCTGTCGATAAGTGTTTAAGGTTGTATTTTTCTACAATCAAATCGCTTTGGGTACCTTTTCCGCAACCGGGGGCACCGCAAATAATAATGTTCAGCATTTTTAAAAGATCTTTTTTATATTACTAAAATGAAACGTTATGCTACCAAAGCAGAATTCGTTTCATGGAAATTTCTATTCGTGAACTACCGTATAAATATCCTTCAGGTTACGGCCATAACCATCATAATCCAAACCGTAACCAACAATAAAGTCGTTAGGAATATTCATTGCCACATAGTCTATTTTAATATCGCGTTGCAACGCATCGGGCTTTTGTAAGAAAGTAGCCACACGGATATCATTGGCACCTTTGGCGCGGAGTGAACTCAAAATACGTTCCATGGTAATACCCGTATCCACAATATCTTCAACCACAACGACGTTACGGCCCACAACACTTTCATTCAACCCGATAATTTCTTTTACCGAACCACTTGTATACAAACCCTCGTACGATGACAATTTGACAAATGTGATTTCGCAAGGAATACTCACATTTTTCATCAAGTCACCGGCAAACATAAATGCACCGTTTAAAACACAAATGAAGAGTGGATTTTTTTCGGCAATATCATGATTAATAGCCTCTGCTACCTTGCGTACTGCTGCTTGTATTTCTGATTCAGGGATGGAGAGTGAAAATTTTTTGTCTTTGATCTGAATGGTGTTCATGCGTGATATGAAAATTTAAGTGACGGGGTTGTTTATTTTGTTGTTTTCTACTAATCTTATCAATCGAAAAGCCTGAATCATTTTGTTTTAAAAATATTCAGGCAATATCGATTAAATTTTCCGCAAAAGTACAAAAAAACATCCGTTTGCGAAAGATACCCCTTGCTTATTCTGCAAATGTGGCACTTCACGCAAACTCACTTAAAAATCTACTCCAATATCTCGTTATCATGCATTTCTTTCATGAAAGTCACGAAATCGTTTTTCTTATCCGATTCCATCCATTCCATGCTTTTGCGTGGATGCGCGTTCAGTGCGCCCGAAATCAGGTACGGAATGTGATACCCCCAGTCAATGTCTTTTTGCATAGGGTGGATATGATCCTGAATAACCTGAAGCAACGGCAAGAGCCGGTATTTCGGGTTTTTGAGGAAAGCAATCAGAATTTCAATCGGGCAGTTTCCGGCACCGCGCCCAAGCCCCAAAAGCGTTGCATCCAACATGGTGCAACCTTCCATTAAAGCTGTAATAGTATTCGACATGGCCAGCTGCATATTATTATGTGCATGGATGCCAATTTCTTTTCCGGGCATAGCGGCTGTATATTTTCGAACCAGATGCTGGATTGATTCCACGTACATGCTACCGAAGCTATCCACAGCATAAAATACTTTTACGCGCGATTTTGCAATATCTTTCAATGCTTCATCAAGCTCCAGTTCGCCAACGGTTGAAACAGCCATTAAATTAATGCAGGTTTCGTATCCTTTGTCCATGCAATGGTGGGCCAATGCAATGGCTTTGTCAACCTGATGGACATAACAAGCAACGCGAATCATATCCAATGCGCTTTCTGATGCCAATGGTATATCATCCAAATCAATACGACCAATGTCGGCCATAGCCGAAAGCTTAAGGTTTGTGTCGTTTTTACCCACTATACGTTCCAGATCCTTTTGATGACAGAATTTCCAGGGTCCCATCTCGGTGCGGCTAAAAGCTTTCTCGCTACTCAAATAACCGATTTCCATATAATCAATCCCTGCTTCAACGCAAGCATTATATACTCCGCGAACAAAGTCATCACTAAATTGCCATTTGTTCATCAATCCACCGTCGCGCACGGTGCAGTCCATCACTTTAATGTCTTGTTTGTACATATCTTAACCCAGAGGGCTTTTTGATTAGTTATTATCGATTAATCGATTATTGCTGGTCTGATTCTCAAGCCCCTTTAGGGAATTGGGCCTCTTTTCTAATATTTCCAATTCTTTTCCGATATTGTGATCTACCAGAAACCGGTAAATTTGCTCAAAAGTATCTTTATCCAATCCATGGTTTTCAGCCCATTCACCTCTTTGCTTAATCACATGATCTTTCCGATCCTGAGCCACTACACTTGCCGCATCTGTTTTGTATTTCACTATTTCACTGACATATTGAAACCGCAAGGCAAAAAGGGCAATGATTTCTTTGTCGATCACATCTATTTGCGACCGGATCTCCTCTTTACACTCACATTCCGAGGGAGATTTTGTTGGCTTCTGAATAGTCATCCTGGGCATTTTATAAATAAATCGCACAAAAATACACATTCCATTTCAATAATTAAAACCAAATGCGCTTTTTTAGTTTTAATTTGTTACAATACAAAACACAACAAAGACTTCTGTAGAAACAAAACTTCTGTAAAAAAACAGGCGGAATGATCTTCAATCACCCCGCCTGCAAATTATCAATTATTCGTTGATTACAACAGTTCTACGCTTCGTTTTACAAAGTTTGCCAACGCTTCACCTTTCAGCATATTATTTGCCAACAATGCCAAGTCAACAAGTTGACGCACCTGTTTTGTTTCGCTAGCAAAAGATTTCAAAATTGCCTTTTTCTTGTCTGTCAACTCCTGGATTTGTTTTTCGATGTCTTCCAGCTGAGCTTTCTCGGCAACTGGAATTTCCTCATCTTTTTTACCTTTATGGCTATCTTTCAACGCCGATTTCTTGCTTTCGGCAAGAGCTATTTCGGTATTGAACGGAGCTACATTTGCACCACAAGCGGCTTCCTCTTCTACCAATAACTTTTCGATAACCGGGTGTGCCGTGTTTACCACCAGGTTATAGCTGTCGGGCATTTCGCCATAGAAACTCATCATTCCACCTTGCATAGCCGACATTTCTTTCATGCGGCGCATAAATTCGTTTTGCGTAACGAAAACCGGATTAGCCGCAGCAGAAAGTTGTTCGAAAGTAACAATAAAGTTAGTTTTATCCAGAGACGGAATTTGTGAATCAAAAACGGTCACTAAAGCATCACGTTGGTCGTCGGTAAGCGTTACTTTTTCATTATCATCTTTTTGAATAATCTTGTCAATCACATCGCTATCCACGCGCACAAAACGGGTTTTCTCAAACTTTTGCTCCAACTGACTCACCACGTGCACATCCAGCTGCCCATCCATAATCAACACATCGTATCCTTTGTCCTTTGCATGTTGAATGTAGCTATATTGTTCATCTGAATTGCTGGCATAAAGATAAATCACATCGCCATTTTTATCTTTTTGATTTTCACCAACCAAGGTTTTGTATTCTTCAAAAGTAAAGTATTTTCCGTCTACATTTTTGAGTAATGCAAACTTTTCTCCACGTTCGTAGAATTTCTCATCGCTAAGCATTCCGTATTGAATAAAGAGTTTCAGGTTATCCCATTTTTCTTCAAACTGTGCGCGGTCAGCTTTAAAAATCTCGTTCAGACGGTCAGCCACTTTTTTAGTGATATGGCTCGAAATCTTTTTCACATTACCATCGCTCTGCAAATAACTGCGCGATACATTCAACGGAATATCCGGCGAATCAATCACACCATGCAATAGCGTCAGGTACTCAGGCACAATATTCTCAACATGATCAGTAACATACACCTGATTGCAGTACAACTGAATTTTATTGCGTTGCATGTCGATGTTATTCTTGATTTTAGGGAAATAAAGAATACCAGTCAGGTTAAATGGATAATCAACATTGAGATGAATGTGGAAAAGCGGATCTTCACCCATTGGATTCAACTCATGATAGAAAGCGCTATAATCTTCATCTTTCAAGTCGGCAGGTTTACGAGTCCAGGCAGGATTAGTATTGTTGATGATATTATCCTGATCAGTATCTACATTTTTGCCATCTTTCCATTCTTTCTTTGTGCCAAAAGCGATTTCAATCGGAAGGAATTTACAGTATTTTGTCAACAATTCCTGAATTTTGGATTCTTCGAGAAAATCTTTGTTTTCATCGTCAATGTGCAAAACGATATCAGTTCCGCGGTCTGCTTTAATCGTTTTTTCCAAATTGTACTCGGGACTTCCATCGCACGACCAATGCTGAGCATCAGCACCTTCTTTGTGCGACAGTGTAAAAATCTCAACTTGTTTGGAAACCATAAACGACGAGTAGAAACCTAATCCGAAATGTCCGATAATAGCCTGGGCGTCATTTTTATATTTTTCCAAAAACTCTTCAGCTCCCGAGAAAGCAATCTGATTGATATATTTATCTATTTCGTCAGCCGTCATACCAATTCCGCGGTCCGAAATGGTTAGTGTACCTTTCTTTTTGTCGACAGCCACTCGCACGGTGAGATCACCCAATTCGCCTTTATATTCGCCTACAGCAGCTAATGTTTTCAGCTTTTGCGTAGCATCTACAGCATTCGACACTAATTCACGGAGAAAAATCTCATGATCGCTATACAAGAATTTCTTGATAACGGGGAAAATGTTATCACTCGTAACCCCGATGTTTCCTTTAGCCATTGTTCGTTCTATATTAATTAGTTAGTTATTATTGATTAATTTATTGTTTCACGAAAAGCAACATGAATCAAAAAAAATGCCAAGCAATATTTGATGACAGAATGACAGAAACTCCTCGAAAACATAAAGGATCAATGCTGTTTTTGTCAGCCAACTGGAACTCACAATTGTCATCATGAATCCCTCAACGACGCTTTCGGAAGTGGGAATTTACTCCATCCGGATTGAGAATAAAATCAATTATTTAACCAACCAAGCCTCCTTTTATTATTCTTCAGAAAATATTTTCACTCTGGCATTCAAGCACTTTTAGCGTTCCAAATTTCTCGCAAAACCATAGCTCCCATGTCAATAATTTATTGTATATTTGTCTGTTTTTCGAGATAGTACGCTTTTCTGTAAGCATGGGCAAAGAACTATCTTCAAACAACTGTAATCAAATAACTTAAAACAAGAAATGAGCGAAGAAGAAAAAGCAAGAGAAACTGCAAGTGCCAATTATGGTGCAAGTAGTATTCAAGTGCTGGAAGGTTTGGAAGCAGTACGTAAGCGTCCTGCGATGTATATTGGCGATATAGGCATTAAGGGTTTGCACCATTTGGTATACGAGGTGGTTGATAACTCCATCGATGAGGCTATGGCCGGACATTGCGACACAATCAACGTTACCATTAACGAGAATAACTCAATAACTGTTATTGATAATGGGCGTGGCATCCCAGTTGATATGCACGAAAAAGAAGGCAAATCAGCGTTGGAAGTAGTCATGACCGTACTTCATGCGGGTGGTAAATTCGACAAAGACAGTTACAAAGTTTCGGGTGGTTTACACGGTGTGGGCGTTTCGTGCGTAAATGCTCTTTCAACCGAAGTTCGAGTAGAAGTATCACGAAATGGGAAACTATACATGCAGGAATATTCATGCGGTATACCTAAATCTCCTGTTCAGGAAATTGGAACTTCAACAACAAATGGGACAAAAACAACATTCCTGCCAGACAATTCTATCTTCATCGAATCCGTTTACAAATATGATATTCTGGCCGGTCGTTTACGCGAATTATCTTACCTGAATGCGGGAGTAACGTTAACACTCACTGACAAACGCCATTTGAACGAAGATGGGACACCTAAATCGGAAGTATTTCATTCTAAAGAAGGATTGAAAGAATTTGTTGAATACATCGATGAAGCCCGTGAACCGCTTATTGATAGCGTAATCCATATCTCTACAGAGAAAAATGGAATCCCGGTGGAAATTGCGATGACCTACAACACCTCCTACAACGAAAACATACATTCTTACGTAAACAACATCAATACCATAGAGGGTGGAACACACTTAGCGGGCTTCCGTCGGGGATTGACACGTACGTTGAAAAAATATGCAGAAGACAGCAAAATGCTGGATAAACTGAAAATCGAAATCAGTGGTGATGACTTCCGTGAAGGGTTGACCGCTGTAATTTCCATCAAGGTTCAGGAGCCTCAATTTGAAGGTCAAACCAAAACTAAACTCGGGAACAATGAAGTAATGGGTTCGGTGGATATGGCTGTAGGCGAAGCGCTTGGCAATTACCTAGAAGAAAATCCCAAAGCAGCCCGCATCATTGTTGAGAAAGTAATTCTTGCTGCTACCGCCCGCTACGCTGCCCGCAAGGCACGTGAAATGGTACAACGGAAGTCGCCGCTTTCAGGTGGTGGATTACCCGGGAAATTGGCTGACTGTGCTGACAAAGATCCGGAAAAATGTGAACTATTCCTGGTCGAAGGGGATTCAGCAGGTGGAACTGCCAAACAAGGGCGCAGCCGCCAGTTTCAGGCCATTTTACCTCTACGTGGTAAAATCCTGAATGTGGAAAAAGCGATGCAACACAAAGTGCTTGAAAGCGAAGAGATACGCAATATATACACCGCATTGGGCGTTACTATTGGGACTGAAGATGACAGCAAGGCATTGAACATAAAAAAACTACGTTACCACAAAATCATCATCATGACCGATGCTGACGTGGATGGTAGCCACATCGCTACACTGATTATGACTTTCTTCTTCCGCCACATGAAAGAGTTGATTGAGCAAGGATATCTTTATATTGCCACTCCTCCACTCTACTTATGTAAAAAAGGAAAAGTTGAAGAATATTGTTGGACCGACGTTCAACGTCAGGCTTTCATTGAAAAGTATGGCGGCGGCGTAGAAGGAGGCATTCATACTCAACGCTATAAAGGTTTGGGAGAAATGAACGAAACGCAGCTGTGGGATACTACAATGAATCCGGAACACCGCACTCTGCGTCAGGTAAATATCGAAAACGCAGCAGAGGCCGATCACGTTTTTTCTATGTTAATGGGGGATGATGTTGCACCACGTCGCCAGTTCATTGAACAAAACGCAACGTACGCCAAGATTGATGCGTAGTCTTTATCATTTATCTGTTCATCTGATAGTTAATTAGGCTAACTAAGAACCAATTAACCAGCAACCAAACATGAACATTGCCGTTTTCTGCTCATCGAGCAATCACATACCTGATCATTACAAGCAATCAGCTTTCCATCTTGGGAAGCTGATTGCCGAAAATGGAGATACTCTTGTGTATGGTGGTGCAACCGGAGGATTAATGGATTCAGTGGCTCAAGGCGCCCGGAGTAAAAACGGATTGGTGGTCGGTGTGATTCCTCAGGCGGTAATCAAAATGAACCGTTTAAGTACTTTGCCTACTCAGCTTATCACTGTAGAAACAATGAATGAACGGAAAGCGCAAATGAAAATTTTATCGGACGTTTTTGTAGTTCTCCCCGGAAGCTACGGAACACTGGATGAAATGCTGGATATAATTGCCTCAGGCATAGTTGGCGAACACAAAAAGCAACTTATAATTGTCAATCAAAATGGCTTTTATAACCATTTTCTTGAACAAATAGATTCTATGCGCAGCGAATTCTTCATTCCTGTTGAGGAAAAGTACAAACCACATACTGTTTTGGATATCAATCACTGCATGGAGTTAATCAATTTATCAATAAAAAACTCATAATATTTCGTCTATGAATCTGTTTTGGAAGAAACTCTTTGGAGGAATTACTCCTACAGCTAAACTTGAAAAGAACGAAGCAGAACTTGTAAAAGCCATGCATCGTTTTGCGGAAGTAGAAAATTCTGTTGAGCTTGCTGAATATAAAAAGTTGTATCACGTGGTTAAGTCTGCCAAATTTCAAGAGAACAAAAAAATTCTCAAAAACCGGAAATATAAAGACACTGAAGAATACAGAAGTAGCACGAAGTTGAAAAAACTTCAAAACTCACCTGATATCAAACTTTACTATCATGTTCTCGAGTCGGATATTCTAACTCAATATCTGGCTTTCAAAACAACTTCCGATTATGAATTGCTTGGGGACAAAAAAAGAGTGAAGACCTCCGAAACACTAACAAAGTTTAAACAATTCGAACATTCCAAAGAATACAAAACATACATTCGTTTTCATGATTCTTATATTATCAAGGAATATGAATCCCTGCTAATTGCAGTTGAGAAACCGGAATTTATCAAGGCAAATAACTTTTGGGCTAATGAAAACCGCTGGCACACAACACCTGAGTATGCCCAACAGCAACGGTTTCATGAATTAGCCAAGAATCAAGATATAATTTTCTATGAAAATGAAAAACCAGAGCGTTTTGAGAAATATCGTTCTTTAAAAATTTCATTTCAGGAAGAATTTGAATGGAATACATTGGACAAATCCCGTTGGAATTTTGGTTTCCATTACAAAAAAGAAGAACTTATTAGCAGCCACTCATTTGCCAATGAAAAGCAAGCCAATAATTCCGGAAAAAACATCTCGGTAATAGACGGGATATTAAAGATTTCCACGAAGCATGAGACCACAACAGCTCGCGCCTGGGATGTCACCAAAGGATTTATCGACAAAGAATTTAACTTCACGTCCGACGTACTCCAAACAGCTGAAACATTTCGCCAAAAACGAGGAGTATTCCGGGCTAAGCTCCGTTGTACAGGTAATGTACAACATGCGTTTTGGCTAGGAGCCGATGGTAAATTGCCACACATTAATATCTTTCATTTTGATGGCAAATCAATCACACTAGGCAACGCCAACAAAAATGTGGTTGACGGTATAAAAGTAACCGGACTCAATACTTGTCAATTTTACATTTACACTTTATTGTGGTCCGAAAAAGAACTAATCTGGTTGATAAATGATTTTGAAGTATACCGCACTGCAAGTAATATCCCTGCGGAATCAATGTATTTGGCATTCAATTCCTTTATCTCCCAGAAACAAAAAGGAAGCGCTGGAAATCTGGAAGTAGACTGGGTTCGGGCTTACACTACTGATCAAATTTAATAATTTTCAATGCTAACCAAAACCTGCAAAATTAATGTTTCTAATCGCTTTGACATCGGTGCAAACAACCGGTTTGTGCTAATTGCCGGGCCCTGTGCTATAGAAACTGAAGAAATGACCATGGAAGTAGCAAGTACTCTTAAAGATATTTGCAACGAACTGGGTATTCACCTCATATTTAAATCGTCTTTTGACAAAGCCAATCGTTCTTCGGTAAAATCACCCCGAGGGCTTGGCATGGAACGCGGGTTGCAAATTTTGCAACGTGTAAAAACCGAATTGAATTTGCCAATCGTTACTGATGTTCACGAAGCATGGCAATGTGCCGAAGTTGCGAAAGTAGCAGACATGTTGCAAATTCCAGCTTTCCTTTCCCGCCAAACCGACTTATTAGTTGCTGCTGCCCAAACAGGCAAAATTGTCAACGTAAAAAAAGGACAGTTTATGGCACCGTGGGACATGAAAAATGTGATTGATAAATTGCGTGACTCGGGAAACGAGAACATTTTGCTTTGCGAACGCGGCTCAAGCTTTGGCTACAATAATTTGGTTGTAGACATGTCCGGTTTGGTAGAAATGCGCAGTTATGGTTTCCCTGTAGTTTTTGATGCCACTCACGCAGTTCAAAAACCAGGCGGACAAGGAACTTCAACCGGAGGAAACCGCGAGATGGTTCCTTATTTGATGCGTGCTGCACTGGCTGTGGGCGTTGATGCCATTTTTGCCGAAGTACATCCCGATCCAGACCATGCTTTTTCCGATGGTCCGAATCAAATCTATCTTTCGGATATAAAAGAAATCCTGCAACAAGCTATTGCTATCGACAACATCACTAAAGGCATTAAAACCCATGAACAAAAAACAGGAGATCAGGAAACAATAAAGCACGACATAGAACAAAAAAAACGGACTATAAAACTACTTCTGACGGATGTAGATGGTGTTCTAACCGACGCAGGCATGTACTATTCCGAGGCTGGAGATGAATTAAAGAAATTCAACACACACGACGGAATGGGGTTGCAGTTGATTCGTGAGAAAGGAATAAAAACAGGAATTATTACTTCCGAAAATACCAAATTGGTTGAACGTCGTTTTCAGAAATTGAAATTAGATTATTTATATCAGGGTAAACGCCAAGGCGGAAAACTTGCTTCTGCCAAAGAAATCTGCGAAAAAGAAGGAATAACCCTAGCTGAAGTTGCCTATATTGGAGACGATGTGAACTGTCTTGAGCTACTCTCTCATGTAGGCGTAGCAGCTTGCCCTGCGGATGCATTAAATGCAATAAAAAATATTGCAGGCATTATTCAGATGAAGAAAAAAGGCGGCGAAGGTTGCGTACGCGAATTTGTGGAAATGATTATGGATAGTTATTGCTAGAAAATGGATTTTATACAACGGAGCAAAGAGATATTTAATCTTGAGATCACTGAACTTCAAAAATTAGCTGACAAAATTGGCCCTGAAATAAACGAAGCTGTAGAATTAATTTATAGCTGCAAAGGGAAACTTGTCATCATGGGTATCGGGAAAACAGGCATTATCGGACATAAAATTGCGTCTTCACTTGCTTCGACAGGTACTCCTGCTATTTTTATCAATGCCGCCGAAGCCATGCATGGTGATCTGGGAATGGTCAACAAAAATGACATCGCACTTCTTATTTCGAATAGCGGACATTCTTCCGAGATTTTAAATGTGGTTGCCCCTTTGAAAGAAATTGGCTGTAAAGTCATTGCCATGATTGGGAACATTAAATCAGCTCTGGCCCAAGAAGTTTCATTGGTACTCAATATTGAGATTTCTAAAGAAGCTTGCCCGCTGGGATTAGCCCCAACCACCTCTACAACCGCAGCATTAGTTATGGGAGATGCATTGACCATATGTTTAATGGAGCGTCGTGGATTTAAAGCCGAGAATTTTGCCCTTTATCATCCGGGAGGTGCATTAGGCCGGCGATTAATTTCGCGAGTGAAAGATGAAATGTTTACCGACATTCCAAAGGTGTATGAAACTACAGTCTTCAAAGATATTATTTATGAAGTGAGTAACAAACGGCTGGGAATGACTATGGTCTACAACAACCAAGAACAAGCAGTCGGGATAATTACTGATGGTGACATACGTAGAGCCATTCAAAAGTTTGACGAATTGAAACATCTGGTTGCCAAAGACTTTATGACGCATGGATTTAAACGGATAGATCAAAATGAAATGCTTACCAAGGCTCTCGAAATAATGGATATAAACGAAATTACCACGCTGACTGTTTTGGATGAATCTGAACAAGTAGTTGGTATTTTGTCTATTCATAACATTATTGATTTCAGATAAATATACACATTGAAATTCAAAAAGATATATATTGAAATAACGAATAGCTGCAACTTTGATTGCAGCTTTTGTTTTAAAACGACGCGGACAACAAAGTTTATGTCCACAGATGAATTTCAATTAGTAGTAGAAAAGATTCGTCCGTTCACAAATTATATTTATTTGCACGTTTTAGGCGAACCGCTTTTACACCCGCAGCTCGATGAAATTCTGGGCATTGCTGAAAATGCAGGATTAAATATCAATATCACCACCAATGGCGGATTATTGGAACGAAAGAAAGCAATTTTATTAAAACACTCTATTCGCCAAATCAATATTTCATTGCACGATGCGGAAGAAAACGTCCCGACAGACAAATGGGATGAATATCTGGACACAGTGCTTGATTTCAGCAAAATACTTGCTCCAAGAACGTACATTTGCCTTCGGTTATGGAATACAACCAATGAAGCAAGTGCAGCTTTCAACAGGATTTGTTTGGATAAGCTCACTGAAAAATTCAATCTTTCTACCGATCATTTAAACGGACAGACTAATGGCAACGGAATCAAATTAGCCGAACACGTTTTTCTGCAACGCGCACCTCGCTTCGAGTGGCCAGACAAAGAAAATGAGCAAACCCAAACCCGGAGAACCTGTTATGCCCTCCGCGATCATATTGCCATACTCGCCGATGGACAGGTTATCCCATGTTGTCTTGATGCCGATGCAAATATGAAACTTGGAAATATTTTCATAGAAGATTTGATCGACATTCTGAATACTAGCAGGGCAAAAAACATAAAAAAAGGATTCGAGCAACGAAAAGTTGTCGAACCCATTTGTGCTACCTGCGGATTCATCCTTGATTAATCATTCCTAGCTCTCTCTATTTTACAAGTCCGAAGGACCTGAATAAGATTATCTCTTGATTCATATGGGGGTTGCTTATATCAACACACATCGAAACAACAAGATGTAAAATAGAATATTGCGTTTAATGTACGGTTCGCAATGCGAAAAAAATAATAAATTGCCATCCGTATACCAGGGGCAATTTCATACAAATATAATATTGCCACTGATAGTTAGCTGGCAATTTCATACAAGTCCAATAGTGCCGCTCGTAGTTCATTGGCAATTTCATACAAATACAATATTGCCAATGATAGTTAGGTGGCAATTTCATACAAATCTAATAGTGCCGCTCGTAGTTTGTTGGCAATTTCGGACAAATACGACATTGCCACTGATAGTTGGTTGGCAATATATTAAACAAATAAAATTGCTACTGATATATCAATAGCAATTTTATTTGTTTATTTCAACGTGAGTTCAATATTCAACCCATCCAACAATTGAATATAAACCTCAATAGCTTCACTAATTTCATTCACCAAAATATATTCGTCGGCTGTATGAGAACGGGCCGAGTCACCCGGTCCCATTTTTAAGCTTGGAAATGGCATGATTGCTTGATCAGAAAGCGTTGGCGAACCGAATACCGCCCTATTTAATTCCCGTCCGCGCTTTACAATCGCATGATTTAGCGGTGTGGCAGTAGAGCTTAAACGTGTGGAACGTGGGACAACATCACAACTAACATGTTTCCTAACTTCATCCAGGATTTCCTGGTTGGAATACATTTCATTACTTCGGATATCTACCACCAAGGAACATTTATCGGGAATTACATTATGTTGGGTGCCTGCATTTATCTGCGTAACGGTCATTTTTACGGCACCCAAAAGATCCGATTTCTTTGCAAAGTCGAAAGTTTTGAACCAGTCAATAACAGGCAAAGCTTTATAAATGGCATTATCTCCTTCATTTCTCGCAGCATGACCAGCTTGCCCATGAACTGTACAATCAAGAACCATGAGTCCTTTTTCCGCAACGGCCATATTCATCCCTGTAGGTTCTCCTACAATGGCAAAGTCAACTTTGGGCAGCTCTTGCAATAAGGCTTCAATTCCATTCTTTCCTGATATTTCTTCCTCGGCTGAAGCCGCAAAAATAAGATTGTACGACTGTTGCTTTTGGGTCAAAAAAAAGAAAACATGAAGCAAACTCACTATACTCGCTCCGGCATCATTGCTTCCTAAACCAAAAAGTTTACCATTCTCAATCGACGGTCTAAATGGATCACGCACCCAACCGGCAACGGGCTTTACTGTATCAATATGGGAATTAAGCAACACAGTTGGACGAGCAGGATCAAATCCCGGACTCAGAATCCAAACATTATTCTCCTTACGTACGGCCACATACCCCTTAATCTCAATATAGCGTTCAAGGAAATCGGCAAGCGATTTTTCCTCTTTGCTAAGTGAAGAAATAGCAATCATTTGCTGCAAAAGTGCTACTGCATCATCTGTCTCGTCTTGATACATATCAATCTATAAGTTTATTCAACTGCAGCCATTTTTTCAACAGGTCAGGCCAATTATCAGCCGGAATTCCGTGCTTTCTCATCCCAAATCCATGCCCACCCACATCAAAGACCTGCAATTCGGCAGGAACCTGATTTTCTTGTAACGCTTTTAATAGTTGCTTGCTATTTTCGATTGGAACAACATCATCATCTATAGCATGGATAATAAAAGTTGGAGGCGTATTTTTGGTCACCTGCAATTCATTGGAATATTGCGAAATCAATTCATCAGAAGGATTCTTACCCAACAAATTCTCACGGGATCCCCTATGAGTCAGTTCTGATTTCATCGTAACGACAGGATAGCCCAGAATCATGAAATCAGGCCGTTGAGACATCGTTTTAAAGTGGGTTCCCACCGTTGAAGCAAGATGACCTCCTGCCGAGAAACCCATAATCCCGATCTTACCTTTTTCAAGATTCCATTCCTTCGCCCGGTTATTAATTATTTCCAACGCAGTTTGCGCATCCTTCAACGGGATCTCAGTATGCCCGTTTGGCATCCGGTAATACAATACAAAAGCATTAACTCCAAGCGTGTTAAACCATTTGGCAATTTCTTCTCCCTCTTTAATCGCTGAAACACCCGCATACCCTCCACCCGGGCAAATCAATACCGCAGTCCGGGTATTGGTTTCCTTGGCTGCCGGATAAAAAAACATACGTGGGTTGCTTATATTGATGACAAAATCGCCTTGAAGCATTGTCTCAGCTGCAGTAATTTCATTACTCTCTACCGGACCATCTTTATATAGTTTAATTTCTTCCTGAGCTGTCAAATTATGACTAAGAAAGAATAGGGCAATAAACGAAAAAATTAATTGTTTCATTGTCTATAATTTATTGTAATTGAATCTTTGTTCCTCCGTCGATATGGATTAGATCTGCCCGTGTTATTACTACCTGCTTCACTCCCGCATTCAATGCCTCGAATGAATTCTCCAGCTTAGGAATCATTCCTCCCTGAATAATTTCTTCTGCAACATATTGTTCAAACAACGCTGGAGTTAGTCTGGAGATAACGCTTTCATCATCATTTTCATTTCTCAAAACTCCTTTTTTCTCAAAACAATACATTAAAGTTACCTCGAAGTGGTTGGCAAGTGCTTTTGCCGCCTCGCCGGCAATTGTGTCAGCGTTGGTATTCAGCAAATTTCCTTTTTTATCGTGCGTCAGCGGAGCCAATACAGGAACTACACCTTTGGCAATCAAATCGGCCAATAAGCCGGCGTTTACTTCCTTCACATCACCCACAAAACCATAATCAACATCCTTTACGGGTCGTTTCTCCGAACTCATGTAATTCATATCTGCACCCGTCAGCCCCAACGCATTGACTTCAATCGCTTGCAATCCGGCAACAATTTGCTTGTTCACCAAACCGCCATAAACCATGGTAACCACTTTTAGTGTTTCCTCATCAGTAATGCGCCGTCCATTTACCATTTTACTTTCAATTCCCAACTTAGCTGCAATAGCCGTTGCAGAACGTCCACCACCATGCACCAATACTTTGTAGCCCTCTATTTTTGAGAAATCAGTCAATAATTGCTTCAGGCTTTGAGAATCTTCTACTATCTTTCCTCCTACTTTGATTATTGTAAGTTTTTCCATCGATATGTTAGTCTCTCTAAATTAAAATTGAATTAATGAATGTATGTCTTTTGCTGTTTCCAAACGAGGCCGTCCGTTTAAAAAGGTCAATTCGATCAAAAAGCTTACGTAAACAGGATGGTGTGAAAACTGCCTGAGTAATTCTAACGCCGCATTTGCACTACCACCAGTTGCCAATAAATCGTCATGAAGCAAAACAACATCATCATCTTCAATAGAGTCTTTGTGAATCTCAAGCGAATCAGTCCCATATTCCAAGTCATAATCAACCTTATACGTGTCAGCCGGTAGTTTCCCGGATTTACGAAGCAACACAAATCCTGCTCCCAATTTATAAGCCAAGATACTTCCTAATACAAAACCCCGGCTTTCAACGCCAACTACCTTGGTTATTCCTTTGTCTTTATAATACTCGTACAAAGCATCTGAAATATATTTCAAAACCTCGGCATCTTTCATTGCCGTAGTGATATCTTTAAACATGATTCCCGGTTTTGGAAAATCGGGAACATTTCTAATGGAAGCGATAACTGTTTCTAAATTCATGGTTTTATATACTTTCTAATAATCTTTTAATTACAACCTGAGCCGATATCTCCCGGTTTGCTGCTTCCGGAATAACGATAGACTGCGCACTCTCAATCACATCATCGGTCACAATCATATTCCTACGAACCGGCAGGCAATGCATAAAATGGGCGTTGTTAGTTACAGCCATTTGCCGGGCACTAACTGTCCAGCTTCGGTCGGTATTTATAATTTTTCCGTAATTTGGATCCTGATAAGCCGCCCAGTTTTTAGCATAAATAAAATCTGCACCTTCGAACGCTTTCATTTGATCGTATTCCACTCTCGCACCGCGAACAAATTGCTCTGCCAATTCGTAACCCACAGGATGTGTAATCACAAAATCAACATCAGCTTCATTCATAAAATCAGCAAACGAATTTGGAACCGCCTGAGGCAAAGCTTTGGGATGCGGTGCCCATGTCAGAACTACCTTTGGACGCGCTTTCTTTTTATATTCCTCAATGGTAATCAGATCGGCAAAAGCCTGCAGCGGATGTCCGGTAGCAGCCTCCATGCTGAAAACAGGCTTGCCAGAGTACTTGATAAACTGGTTGATAATTGTTTCCTGATAATCAAACTCCTTACTTTCAAAATTAGCAAAAGCACGTACACCGATTACATCGCAATAGCAACCCATAACCGGAATGGCTTCTAAAATGTGTTCCGGTTTATCTCCGTCCATAATCACACCACGTTCGGTTTCCAGTTTCCACGCCCCTTGATTAATGTCCAAAACCATCGTATTCATTCCCAGATTCATCCCTGCTTTTTGAGTACTTAAGCGCGTACGCAAACTGGAATTAAAAAACACCATCAGCAAAGTTTTATTTTCGCCGATATGTTTGTATGCATAACGATTTTTCTTTATCTCTAACGCCTCTCTAACCGCATCTTGCAAGTTTCCGAGGTCTTTGACATTGGTATATGTTTTCATTCTATCTATAATTAGCTCCCATTAGGAGTTGTTTTGTTCATTTTGGTTGCATAACCACAAGTGGTACAAGCATCTCTTCTAATGACACACCACCATGTTGAAAAGTATCTTTGTAATAACTCACATAATGATTGTAATTATTGGGATATGCAAAAAAGTTATCATTGTAAGCAAAAATATAAGCAGAACTAACATTCGGACTTGGCAAACCAACTTTAGCCGGCTGCAATATTTCAAAAACTTCTTTCTTATTATAACTTAGATTTTTACCTACTTTATATCTCAGATTGACGTTCGTATTTCTGTCACCAACAACTTTTATTGCGCTATCAACCTGAATAGTGCCATGATCTGTCGTGAAAATTACTTTGTATCCTCGTTGTGCAATTTCTTTGAAAAGTTCATACGTAGCAGAATGTTTAAACCATGATACGGTGAGCGAACGGTAAGCTTCGGCATCATTAGCCAACTCACGCATCATTTTCGATTCAGTCCGTGCATGCGAAAGCATATCAATAAAGTTCAACACACAAACATTCAACTGGTTATTATCAATTCTTGGCAACTGGTCTATCAATCTTTCGCATGAACTGGAATCATTTATTTTATGATACGAAAACGTATAATTTTTCCGGTATCGTTGAAACAGAGTTTGCATTAAATCTTTCTCATTCAGATTTTTGCCCTCTTCATCTTCTTCTTCTACCCAAAGGTTAGGAAACATTTGTTGAATTTGAAGAGGAAAAAGACCGGAGAAAATGGCATTCCGGGCATACTGCGTAGCCGTAGGAAGCATACTGCAATAGAGCTCCTCTTCATTAAACTGATAGAATTCACTCAGTAACTCCCGGATCACTTTCCATTGGTCGTAGCGAAAATTGTCAACTAAAACAAAAAATACTTTTTCTCCCTTATCGAGCAAGGGAAATACTTTGGTTTTAAATAAATCCGGACTCATTAACGGTCTTTTCTCCGGATCTGCAAACCAATCCTCATAGCTTTTTCGGATAAACTTAGCGAAAGTACTATTGGCCTCAGTCTTTTGCATCTTGAGCATTTCATCCATGCCGTTTTTTGTTTCTGCCAGTTCCAATTCCCAATACACCAACTTTTTATAGACTTCAACCCAATCCTCATAAGTCAAAGAATCGTTTATCTGCATACCAATTCGCCCAAACTGGGATTGGTACGAAGAAGTGGTATGCTCGGTTACTATCTCTTTTTGATGAATATTCTTCTTCAACGTTAGTAGAATTTGGCTTGGGTTTACCGGTTTAGTCAGGTAATCAGCAATTTTACTGCCAATTGCCATATTCATTATATTTTCCTCCTCACTTTTAGTAATCATCACCATAGGAACATCCGGATCAATCTCTTTTATCAATGCCAGAGTTTCAAGACCACTCAGACCAGGCATATTCTCATCCAGAAAAATTATGTCAAATGATTCTTTTTGGCAAAGTTCCACAGCATCTTTTCCGTTTGTCACAGTTACGACTTCATATCCTTTTTCTTCCAAAAACAGAATATACGGACTCAGTAAATCCATTTCATCATCTGCCCAAAGTATACGGTCTTTTCTCATAAGATTTGTAATTGTGTAAACATTTAGTTAGTTGATATTATCAGAAGTCAATCCTCGACAGCGCCACCTTGACCTTATTTCAAATAATACTCTTGCATGAATTCAAAATACGTTTTCAATTCATTTTTTTGAATAACAATATTCAGATTTTTTTGCGATCCAAGTAGATTTCGATAATTTGAACCTTTCAGCCCCTCAAATAAAGCCTTCTCCTTTACCATGCGCAATAAATATGATTTTGCAACAGACGCATCACTCAAACTTCCAATAATAACCGCCTGCTGCTTCCCTGTACTTTCCAAAGAAACTTTTAAGTTCAGAACATCATAATTCTTAGCATTATATGCATCAATTGCTGTTTTGGTTTTTGCAAAATCAATTGTTCCGGAAACAATATAAATGGCTATATAATGAGGTTCATTTGCACGATAAGCAAATAACCCTTTGAACAAAGGAACATCGTCTTGTTTTGGCAAAACCGGAGCACTTACCTGAGTCGAAACTTCGGGACTTAGTGAAGTTCCAACTTTCTCCTGCTTTTTGAGAGATTCACTTGATTTCACAGAACTTGCTGCAATTTGAGCTGGCTTTTCAACAGACTTATTAACTGCTTTCGTTTCTGATTTTTCGACTAACTTTTCAGCAACTGGTTTAATCTGGGTTACCGTATTTTTCTCTGTAACTGTAGGAATATCATCTTTTGCAACAGTAACATTATCTTCTTTATTATAATGCTTATTTACAACAGCCTGCGCAGTTAGTTTGTTTTCCGGCTTTTTCGATAGAAAGACCAAATAATCATTCAAGCTCAATCCGGTTTTAATTAATGCATAATTTTCTTCAGAAATAATAACCTTTTGCACCTTATAATCGGTTAGTAATTTTGTCAAAGCAGCATCTGTTGAAACAGAATTCAGGTACCATACCGCTTCATCGTACGATTCAAAATTAGTCACAGACAAGGTATTTTGCGCACTATCCAATCTATTAACTATTAGATCAAAATCTTTTATCATAAATCGCGAGAAGTTGAACGATGCAACATTGTAAAGCAATCGGTTTATACTCTCTTGCTTCAGTGGACTCACCAACAATACCCGGTGCTTGGTTTGACGTTCGGGAGAGAATTGCTGATTAGACACCTCTGCAATTTCCGCCTTGGCGCTTTCATTACGCCGTGCAAGTAGCGAGCCGCTTGAAGTTCCTCGTTGAGCTTCTTGTCCTTGTTTCATCAACGCCAGAATATCTTTTGCCATTGCACTGACATCGCTTTCCGGATAACCTTTTACCAAATCATTCAATGCAGTCCTGAAGTTTTCTTCGGTATCACTTTTGCCCATACTCAAAGCATTCAGAAATAAGAATTTTGGCATCAGTGTTGATAACGGAAAATTTTGTTTAATGTAGGCAACCTGCTTATAAACAGTCTTATAGTCGCTTTGATTATACGCTTTGTACGTCAGGTCATAAATTGAATCCTGTTCATTATACATCTGTTCAAGCCGTTTTGCATAATCCGGTTGCGATAATATTTTCTGGTATTTGGAGCTTGGGAATTCTGTTATCAACTTGGTTCGATACAAATTTGCGGCCAATTCATTCCCGTTTTTAGTTTGCATCAAATAAATATAAAAATAAGCATCTGCAACTCGTTTATCACTCCCAAACCGGTGGATAAATTCTTCAAATGTACTGATTGACATCGGAATGTCTTCTATTTTATCCTTATATATCTGCCCCATCGAAAACAACGCCGTGGCAATATCAGCATTCGATTTCGCTATTTGAGCTGACGTAACAGGTATTTGTTTCAAATAAAATTCTGGCTTTTTGTTATCATTAACCTCCTTCTGGTTAGAGCTTGAAGTAGTTTCCGTTGAGTCTTTAGCAACAGCCTGAGTGGTACTCTCATCTGCAAAAAGTGAGGTCGACTTATTAGCCCGGCGCCAGTTATCTTCCAATTTTCTTACACCCCATTTTTTTATAAACTCGGCTTTTCCGGTTCGTATTGCATCTGCATTGTAAAAATACCAATCGTTGGTAGCACCGGGAATGTTATTCCGCGCACCGTTCATTCCAATTGGACCCTGACTTAAAAAATCGGCTTCCGATTCTGCCTCGGCAATTGCACCTTGTTTTTCTTTTAATTCTTTTGCGGCAGCATCTTTTTCTTCTGCAATTAATTTACTTATTATGGCATTTACCACATCAATGCGTTTGCTTTCTGGCATAGCTGCTAATCGCTGCAAACTATCCTGAAGCACAACAATATCATTTTGAACGACTAATTCATTCAGCATATCTCCCAACCTGCTTACGCGAGCATAATCCTCATGGTCATTTGTTATAATTTTGCTTGCCTCTTCATAGCATGGTTGAGCCTTCACATATTTCTTTTTTGTATAATAAATATCACCTAGCGTAATAAGCGTGGTTGCTTTAGCCATACCTTTACGGGTACTTTTCTCGGCTGATAGATTATAATTCTCAATTGCTTTCAATGTGTCAGCGTGGTGCAGATAGGTGTTTCCGAGAGCAAAATACAATTGATCCAAATAATCTTTATTATTCTTATTCTTAGCCATATTCAGCAATTCCTTACGAACAGCTAAAACATTGCCCTGATCCAATTGCGCACGACTTATTCTTGCATTAAAGTCCATCTCATAAGGTGGGTTGGATTTAATTACTTTTGAGTAAGATTCATAAGCTGCTTTTCTTTCGTTTGTTTTTTGATATAATTGAGCCAGCAAATATCCAAATCGCAACCGAGAATACTTATCTGATTCCTTTGATAAAGCCAACTGCAGAAAAGGAATCGCATCTTTATATTGATGCTTCTTAAGGAGCAAATCTGCATTTACCGATGCAAAAAGTCCAATATTGGAGTGTTTTAAATTATCTTGATGTACTTTTGATAACATTTCTTCTGCCTCGTACATCCAACCCATTTCACCATATGCGCGGGCAATCCACAATTGACAAATTGTTTCAACATTCTTGTCTGTTCCATAATGGCGAATTATATAGGAAAATGTTCCAACAGAACCCAAAAAATCAGCTTTATGAAATTCCGCTTCGCCCAACAACAGCCAAGCATCTTTCATTGCAGGATTAAATTCTTCCTGGTTATAAAAATTTTTATATTCCGGTAAATTAGCTTTCTTATAATTTTTCTCAGGTTTTACCTTTATGGAGTGTAACTTGATCGCTTTTCGGCATTTTTCTATAGCCATATCCATATTTGTAGTTGCCGCATTGGCATTCGAATGCCTGCTAATAGGATACATTGGAATAATTGTAGAATAATCCTCTACATTAGCCTTCTGGATATTTTTCAAACCATCATTATAGCTTACATCACCATTAAAATACACATTGAAACGTGTATTTAAAGCTTGAAAATTTCGGGATACCCAAGTATTTTTTTTTGTGGAACAGCTGCTAATAAGCGTGACCAGCAGCACAAACAGCAAGATATGTTTTATAGCGTTTTTCAAATGATTTTGAGTTGAAATTATGGGCATAAAAGCAGTTTTACTAGATAAAAACAAATAAATCTCGACCACAACCATAAAATACTCGGAAGGTCTATAATTTAAAACTTTAAAAAGTATTTTCTATTGCCTTTTAGTTTACAAAAATACTCATTTTAGCGTATTTACTGTTAAGCTTACTCAGAAAATCATATTGAAAACTACATAAAAACAATTAATGCTGACTCTTGAAGATCTATGTTGCTTCAACCACATTCTTCTGCTTCCGAAAATATCGTAGAAAAAGGTAGAAACCCAGAATAGCCATTATACCACTAATGCAACCTATCCAGAGAGTACTTCCTACACCAACACTATCAATGTCAGGAACTTTAAATCCATTATTTTTCAAATAATAAAAGATTATAGCAATCCCATTGTTTGTAAAATGCGCTGCTACAGGCAACCAGAGGCTTTCGCTCCAAACGAGCAAATAACCAAAAAAAGCACCCATCAGCATACGCGGAACAAATCCATAAAACTGAAAATGAATAGCGCTGAAAATAATGGCAGTTATCCAAATAGCAACTTTCATATTTATTTTTTGTTGAAATATACCTTGCAAAGCACCTCTAAAAAACAACTCTTCACCAAGGGCAGGGACCATTGCAATTAAAAAAATATTATACAACAACGCTGGCATCGAATGGACATTTAGCAATTTCTCCGTAAGTTGTCCAGCCTGTTTCTCAGAAGCTTTCATCATCTGTTCTAACCCAGCAAATGCCTTAGGCAACACGAGTCTTTGGTTTAAATCTCCCAGTAAATTGATAAATGGAATGATAATAATCATGAACAAGATTACGAACGCAATATTCGTCCATTTTACCTTTTTATCAATATGCAAAAAATTCAGCGCATCATTGCTGCAAAAGTATGCAAAAACAAACGGCGGCAGAACAAAGACTCCGACCGATTGCACCAGTTGAAGCAACTTTAATGATCCAACATTATCTACGTTTCCTGAAGTTAAGGCAGTCCAGATTGCCATACTAAAAACGGCAAAAAAGCAGGAAAAACCGACAAGTATTAGCAATTTAGACAAAATTCCGTTTGCTGAAAGTATCCCTTTAAACTTATTCATGGTGAATGGGCTTTTACAAAAAAACTCCTGCTATCTTTCGATAACAGAAGTTCATTTTGTGTCTTTAAAGAACTTAATCTTAGTTTCTTGGACGAGCTTCTTTAACAACCATTGAGCGGCCATCAAACTCAGCACCGTTTAGCTCTTCGATTACTTTTGCAGCAGCTGCATCATCAGCCATTTCTACAAATGCAAATCCTTTTGATTTTCCAGTTTCGCGATCTTTGATAATTTTGCAAGATTCTACTTGACCATACTCTTCGATAACCCCTTGAAGGTCATTTTCGCGAACTTTGTAACTTAAGTTACCTACGTAAATGTTCATAAAATAAAAATAAAAAAATTGTGTAAAAATTGTATTTCAAGAACAGCATAAACAAACGGGGTTAGAACTAAAGTCCTCGAAAAGGAGAGTTGGAAATAACCGAACGAAGAAATATACTTTCTTTTCGGTTACAAAGAAAATCATTTATTTTCGATTTTGCAACAGAATGTGTAAAAATATTTGAAATTTAGTGAATTATCTTCTAATTCTTCATTTTCTTGTAAGTCCATCTCCTTTAATTATCCATTTATACGAACATAACTCTGCTAATGCCATTGGCCCGCGGGCATGCAATTTTTGCGTACTAATTCCAATCTCCGCACCTAATCCAAATTGAGCTCCATCAGTAAAAGCTGTCGAAACGTTTGTGTAAACGCAAGCAGCATCCACCACCTTGTCAAAATACGATATGTTCTGTTCGTTCTCACTCACAATACATTCACTATGCTTTGAACTAAATTTAGCTATGTGATCAACCGCATCTTTAATAGATTCAACCGTTTTTACAGCCATTTTATAATCCAAGAATTCAATTCCATAGCTTTCTTCTGTAGCTGTATGTAATAATTCCTTTGGATAATTCCCCGTAAGAGATGTAAATGCTTTTACATCAGCATAAATCAACACATTTTTTGTTGCTAACTTTTCACAAAGCTTTGGCAAATCAGCCAACCGTTTTTCATGAATTATCAAACAATCTAATGAATTGCATACACTTACACGACGAGTCTTGGCATTGAAAATTATTTCTTTTCCTTTGGCCGTATCACCTGATTCATCAAAATAAGTATGGCAAATTCCGGCTCCGGTCTCAATCACGGGAATGCGTGAATTATCTCTCACAAAATCAATCAGTCCTTTTCCACCCCGGGGGATAATCACATCTACAAAGCCAACCGCATTCATTAGTTCAGCCGCGGCTTCACGGCCTGCAGGTAATAAAGTCACTATATTCTTATCCAAACCGGATTTTTCCAATACAGATTGAATCAACTTTACTATGGCCAGATTTGAATTATATGCATCCGTTCCACCTTTCAACACGCAAGCATTTCCCGATTTCAGACAAAGTGAAAAAACATCAAAACTCACATTAGGACGAGCTTCATAAACTATTCCTACCACTCCAAAAGGAACTGTTATTTTCGATATTTTCATACCATTGGGACGTTCCATTTCCAATAATTGCCTGCCCAAAGGAGAAGGCAATGATGCCACGTTGCGAATATCAGCTGCAATCCCATCAATACGTTCCTTGCTCAACAAAAGACGATCGTACATGGGATCATTTTTATCCATAGCTGCCAAGTCTTTTGCATTTGCAGTCAAAATAACTTCAGACTGATTCACAGCCTCATCGGCCAAACTCGATAATACGTGATTAAGAGTCTCGTCGCTCACCAGATTGAGTGACCGCGACGCTAACACGGCAGCTTGCTTCCAGTCGGAATGTATCGTTGTTGAATTCATAAAACCCAATTATTTAATCTTGTCTATTTTCTCTTTCTCTATTTTCTTTATCTCTGTAAATTTAAACACAAACTTATTTCCATCGGTAGTTTGCATCTTTATTTCCACATTAGGCGTTTGCTCAACAATATAACCTTTGAATATATTACCATCATTTAAATAAACAATATCAATAAAGTTATTCGCAATAGATTCTGTTGCAGCTGAACAATTGTAATCGACCAAGTATTTAAACGTGCTAACATTTTCCTGAGTTATTCCGGCTTCAACAACGTTTGGTTTCCAGATAGCCCCAGTAGCAAAATCAACTATTGGACCACAAAAAGCAACAACAGGACTACTGGCAATGCCAATACCGGTCCAAACAGCCACTGTCCCGAGAAAAGCCGCGGTTCTAAATGTCCTGAATTTATAATCATACGTTTGCTCCTGACAACCCTTCTCTCTTACTGTAAATGAGAATTTATTAGCTTCACCTCTCGGAACTTTAAAAGTAGCAGTTCCGTACCCTTTGGTTTTCCCCTGATAGATTATTTCGGCATTCGGATGATTGTTATTTACTACAACGTGAGCATTATAATTAGCTCCTCCTAACAAGGTAGCGCAACTGGAGAATAAAACTGTTGGAATCAATATCGTACTTACAAACGCATAACTCAAGCGTGATCTCTTCATAAAAGCTATTTAATTTATTTAATGTGTGAATTACCTAATAAGATTGATGTAAAGAGAAATTCTATTCTAAATACAAATAATCGTAGTGCACAAGCGGCTTCTGATTTTTCTTTCCAATCATTTCGCGGGCTTTTCCACTATCATATTGTACTTTTCCAACACCAAGAAAATGTCCATTATGATCAATTATTTTCACAATATCATCTTTTTCAAAATCTCCTACAATCTCAGTAGCGCCAACAGGCAATAAACTCACAGTACTCTCTCCTGTCAGCACTTTAGCCGCATTCTCATTTACATGAATTTCCCCTTTTGCAAAACCCTCGCTATGAGCAATCCATTTCTTCACACTTGAAATCTCACCACTTGAAGCTACAAACCTTGTGGAAACCACATCCACTTTCTTATCTAACAGTTGCAACAAAATATTATCGCGCTTGCCGTTGGCTATAATCACATCGATACCTTCATCCGCTATCTTACGCGCAATAGTTGTTTTGGTCAGCATGCCACCCCGGCCAAATGTTGATTTTGAACTTTGAATAAAATCTGACACATCTTGCCCTTTTTCTATCTGGCGAATTACTTTTGACTCCGGATCGGCAGGAGAGCCATCGAAAATTCCATCAATATTACTTAAGATAACCAGTGCCTTCATATCCATCATGGAAGCTATCAAACCCGACAGTTCATCATTATCTGTGAACATCAATTCAGAAACAGATACTGCATCATTCTCATTCACAATTGGGATCACCTTATTTTCAAGCATTACTTGCATGCAATTCCGCTGATTCAGATAATGGCGCCGGCTACTGAAATTCTCTTTGGTTGTCAAAACCTGCCCAACAGTAATACCGTGTTCTCGAAACAAATCGTAATAATGATTAATGAGTTTGGCCTGTCCTACAGCAGAAAACAGTTGCCGCTGATCCACAACATCCATCTTCTTATTGATACCCATAACACTCCTTCCCGAGGCTACCGCTCCCGATGAAATCATTACTAGTTCAACTCCTTTTTTATGTAAAATAGAAATCTGATCTACTAATGCCGACATACGGGTAATATCCAAGGTTCCATCTGCACGCGTCAGCACATTGCTCCCTATTTTTACCGCTATTTTTTTGAATCGCAATGACATAATTTTATTCGAGTAGCATCCAGTTTAGCAATCCATCAGAAAACTGGAATTTAATAATTTATTTTTCGTTATAGACCACATGCATGAGTGTGGTTCCTACAGCATTTAATGTGTTTTTATCCACATTGTCCATTGTATCATGCGTTGTATGCCAATAACTGCCAAAACCACTTTCAGTTTTTGGATCATACTGAATAATATCTATAGTTGGAATACCAATCATTTTATTCACATAAATATGATCATCAGTTATTGCACCACCTTTTTCATCTCTGAAGTACTGCCCGAAACCCAGACTTTTAGCTTGCGACCAAACTGTATTTACAACACTGCCTGCGTAATATTCTGAAGCTTGCTCCTTGTAAAAAGTCGCTCCGGGCGCTCCAACCATATCAAGCAAGATCCCAAAACGCGCAGTATAACCTGGAACATGCGGACTTTTAGCCCAATATTGAGTTCCCAAACACCAGGAGTCTTCGTTACTCTGCCCACTTCCTGCATTTTCAGGTTGTCCGTAATCCTCTGAATCTATAAAAACCAAATCAACACCTACTGTTGGTTGAGTTTTTCCTATCAATCTTGCCATCTCAAGCAACACTCCCACTCCACTAGCACCATCATTCGCAGCCAGAACCGGTTTATTTCTATTTTCCAGCTTTGGATCATGATCAGCCCATGGGCGTGAATCCCAATGTGAAATTAATAAAACCCGGGATTCTGCTTTTGGATTAAACGATCCTATAATATTAACCGATCTCAATACTGTTCCATCAAAAGCGGTCAAATTGGCCTTTTGCTCAACCACCTCTGCACCAAATTTCTTTAAGGTCGCTGATAAATATTGAGCGCAATCATCATGCGCCTTAGTATTAGGCACACGTGCTCCAAAATCGACTTGATTCTTAGTAAAACGATATGCCGAATCAGACGAAAAGATTGGTACAGTTACTATTTTTTCCTTGTTCTGCGCACTTTTCGTTGTCTGATTACATGCCAAAAGCAGAAAAAAAGGCAATAAAAAAATGAAAAATTTTCTCATATCTAATTAAATGTGCCACAAAGATACAGATTTATGACGAAAAAACGAGTCTGCTCACTGCGTAATATATCTTTTCCTAAACACTAAAACAGTCCAAGAACAGCTCCTAATTTAGAACTAATTTGATCAAAAAATCCACAATGCCGAATGTCGGATTTTCTGCAATTCGCAATTCTTAGTCTAAAACTGTAAATTTGATTCAAAAAAATATAAAGAAAACAGGCAAACAAAACATATTAATGTTTTAGATTTGCATTAATTTCGTGATTTCCGAACTTATTTTCTCAAAAACACATTTTTTCATTAAAAAATCAGAAAAAAGTTTAGTCTAACCAAATCGCACATGATGCATCGTCAAACATCTCATATAATGACAATTATATCACAAACAAACAGTCACAAAAACTTCGTCCACAACAAAAAATCAGAAAAATAGGTTGTAAAACATGTTTTTTCTATTGTGCCTATGAATTTTTACCTGTTATTTTGTCATCGTTAACTAAACAACACAATCTTTTTTATACCTTAAAAAACTAATACCTATTGAAACGTGAGACTTTGTGAAAAGTCTCACGTTTTTTTTTCACCCTTTCATATCCTTTAATGCACACTTCTTCAATTATGTGCAAAAAAAATTGTTGGTTCAATAAAAACTGCTATTTTTGCAAGTCTTTTTCTACAAATGTATTTCTTCTATCAAACAGAAGATAAAACACACTAAAATTGAACAAATTATTCAATATTTGCAAGTTTTTCAGTCACAATATATTAATCTAATTATCAGAAAATGAGTTTTAACATTGTTGTTCTTGCTAAGCAAGTACCCGACACACGCAACGTGGGAAAAGATGCAATGAAAGCTGACGGAACTGTCAACCGCGCCGCGCTTCCTGCTATTTACAACCCTGAAGATTTGAACGCGCTGGAACAAGCTCTTCGCTTGAAAAGTAAAATTGAAGGCGCAACTGTTCATATCCTTACCATGGGCCCTGCTCGTGCTGCCGAAATTATTCGTGAAAGTATGTACCGTGGTGCTGATGGTGGTTACCTGTTGAGTGGTCGTGAGTTTGCCGGTTCAGATACACTGGCTACATCATATGCTCTTGCATGTGCTATCCGTAAAATAGGAAAAGTTGATTTAATTATTTGTGGTCGTCAGGCTATTGATGGCGATACAGCTCAGGTTGGTCCACAAGTTGCAGAAAAATTAGGCTTGCCACAAATTACATACGCTGAAGAGATTTTAGATCTTTCAGATAATAAAATTACTATAAAGCGTCGATTAGAACGTGGAGTAGAAATCGTCAAAGGTTCATTACCAATGGTAGTAACCGTAAATGGTTCAGCTGCAAATTGCCGTCCACGACATGCAAAACTTACCCTAAAATACAAACACGCAGCAACTCCTTCTGAAAAACAAGAAGCCGGCTCTGATTATACCGATCTTTACGATGCTCATCCATATTTAAACATCACAGAATGGGGAGTAAACGATATTGAGCACGATATTCAATGGTTGGGACTCAGCGGATCGCCTACCAAGGTAAAACAAATCGAAAACGTAGTATTTACCGCAAAAGAAAGTAAACGACTCACGGCTGCCGATGTTGAAATTGAAAGCTTAATGAAAGAATTAATTGCTAACCATACGATAGGATAATTTACCATGAACAATATATTTGTATATCTTGAAATAGAAGATGGCATAGTAGGCGATGTCAGCTTAGAATTACTCACTAAAGGTCGTAGCCTGGCCAAGCAACTGAATTGCAAACTGGAAGCCGTGGCTGCCGGTTATAAATTAGACCAAATTGGTGCACAAGTATTTCCTTTTGGTGTAGATGTGCTTCACATAGCCGACGATAAACGCTTGGCTCCTTATACTTCATTACCCCACACTTCATTATTGGTAAACCTTTTCAAAGAAGAGAAACCACAAATCGCCCTTATGGGTGCTACTTCCATTGGTCGTGATTTAGGACCTCGCGTATCTTCTGCTTTATTCAGCGGCTTAACTGCCGATTGCACCTCTCTCGAAGTTGGAACATACGAAGACAAAAAAGCAGGTAAAGTTTATGAAAATTTGCTGTACCAAATTCGCCCGGCATTTGGTGGAAACATCGTAGCTACCATTGTAAATCCTGATTGCCGTCCTCAAATGGCGACAGTACGCGAAGGTGTAATGAAGAAAGAAATCAAAGATCCTAAATTTGTAGGAAAAACCCGCAAATTAGACGTTTCGAAATACGTTGCTGACACTGACTTTGTCGTAGAAGTCATCGAACGCCACATGGAAAAATCGAAATTAAACATCAAGGGTTCTCCGATTATTGTTTCGGGAGGCTACGGTGTAGGAAGTGCCGAGAATTTCAAATTGCTACATGAACTAGCAGCTACTTTAGGTGGCGAAGTTGGAGCTTCTCGTGCAGCTGTGGATGCAGGTTTCTCAGAACATGAGCGGCAAATCGGACAAACAGGAACAACCGTTCGCCCAAAACTGTATATTGCTTGTGGGATTTCCGGACAAATCCAGCACATTGCCGGCATGCAGGAAAGCGCTATGATTATTGCAATAAACAATGATCCTAAAGCACCTATCAATGCTATTGCAGATTACGTGATAACCGGAACGGTAGAAGATGTTTTACCTAAAATGATTAAATTTTACAAGAAAAACTCGAAGTAACATGAACTTTTTTAATGATAATCCCGCAATAAAATTTCAACTCTCTCATCCATTGATGAAGAAAATAGTTGCCCTCAAGGAGCGCAACTTTGTTGAAAAAGATAAATATGATTACGCAGCACGCGATTTTGAAGATGCAATTGACAATTACAAAAAAGTCCTTGAAATTATCGGAGAAATAGCTGGCGACGTTATCGCTCCAAACGCAGAAAGTGTTGATCATGATGGACCTTCAGTTGAGAACAGTCGTGTCCTCTATGCTCGCGGAACGCAAGAAAACCACGAAGCGCTGACTCAAGCCGGTGTCTACGGGCTCACCCTGCCACGTCAATACGGCGGATTAAACTTCCCAATGGTAGCTTATGTAATGTCTGGTGAAATGGTTTCACGCGCCGATGCTGGTTTTGCCAACATTTGGGGTCTTCAGGATTGTGCTGAAACAATTTCCGAGTTTGCTTCCGACGAAATCAAAGCTGAATTTCTGCCTCGTGTTACAGAAGGTGCCACCTGTTCAATGGACCTGACTGAGCCTGATGCCGGTTCTGATTTACAAGCAGTTCAATTGAAGGCAACCTACAACGAAGAAGATGGTATGTGGTACTTGAACGGTGTGAAACGCTTCATTACCAACGGAGATGCTCAAATCAAACTTGTTTTAGCCCGTTCTGAAGAAGGAACCAACGACGGACGTGGACTATCATACTTTGTTGCCGACAACAAGCACGATCACACTGTTTTAGTTCGCCGTATCGAAAATAAATTAGGCATCAAAGGCTCTCCAACCTGTGAATTAGTGTTCAACAACACTCCTGCCAAGTTGGTTGGAACCCGCCGCATGGGTTTGATCAAATACGTAATGTCATTAATGAACGGTGCACGCCTGGGAATCGGAGCTCAATCAGTAGGTCTTTCGGCTGCTGCTTATAACGAAGCGTTGGCATACGCTCGAGATCGCCGTCAATTTGGCAAAGCTATTATCGAATTCCCTGCTGTTTTCGAAATGGTATCTATCATCAAAGCTAAACTGGATGCTTCACGTGCTCTACTTTACGAAACAACACGATTTGTTGATATTTATAAAATTTACGAAGCAATTGAAACCGAGCGCAAGCTTACGCCAGAAGAAAAAGCAGAATACAAAGAATATGCTCGTTTAGCCGATGCTTTAACTCCAATGCTTAAAATGTTTACCAGCGAATATGCAAATCAAAATGCATACGACTGTATTCAGATTCATGGCGGTTCCGGATTTATGAAAGACTATGCTTGTGAACGTTTGTTCCGAGATGCACGTATCATGACTATTTATGAAGGAACATCTCAATTGCAGGTTGTAGCTGCAATACGTCATGTGACTACTGGCAACTATCTGAAACAAATCCGCGATTATGATGCTCAGCCAATTAAACCTGAATTTACATCATTACGCAAGCGTTTGCAGATAATGACCAATTTATATGCAAATGCTGTTGCACGTGTAACTGAAGCTAAAAATCAAGAATATCTTGATTTCCAGGCACGTCGTTTGGTAGAAATGGCAGGACATATTGTGATGGGCTACCTGCTTATTATCGATGCTTCTCGCGACTCGGAAGATTTGTTCCGCAAGTCAGCAGAAGTTTATCTGAACTATGGCGAAGTAGAAGTACGCAGACATGCTGCATTTATCAAAACATTTGATGTAGAAAATGTAGATGTCTACAAAGTAGTTTAATACAAACACATATAAAATAGAAATGCCCTCGAGAATTCAAATTCTTGAGGGCATTTCTATTTTAAGCCCGCTCAATTTTACCTTATAAAAAAAGCCTATCAAATTAATGATAGGCTTCTCATGCGTGACAAAAGTCAATTAGTATATACTAAATTACTTTCACATTTACTGCATTCAATCCTTTTTTGCCTTCTTGCAAATCAAACTCTACGGTGTCGCCTTCGTGAATTTGATCAATTAATCCAGAAATGTGTACAAAATGTTCTTTTTTTGAACCATCTTCGCTGATGAATCCAAATCCTTTAGATTCGTTGAAGAATTTAACTGTTCCTTTGTTCATTGTTGATATTTATTATTTTAATGTCCTGCAAAGATAATGTTATATAATTATAAACCACTGTTTTTTGAAAAATAATTCTGAAACAAGCAAATTATTTTGCCCTAAAATCCAGTTATTACTTCAAATTCGTAGAATTGAAACCTAAAATGCCCATTTTGATGGCTTTATAAAGGATTTACAAATCATGTAATGGGTAAATAATTCCACATTCTTTTCTAATCAAATCAAGCGCATTTACCAATTCCAGACTATTATTCCATGTCCATAAGTCACTTTGAGTTTTTCCCATGCGAATACAGCTAACAACTTCTTCCGCCTCACACTCATAACCTGTACCTTTTACTTCAAAATCCACAATTCGCTCAGTCCCATTATTGTATCGCAACATTAGCTTTCCCGGGCAAAACCACATATGTTCAAGACTTATTTTTCCTTTAGTTCCATGAATCTCGGCAACTACCGGACTTTCTGCCTGAAATGACGAATACATCACCGAAATTGCATCATGTGCATAATTAAATGTATAACTACTATTTGTATCACAACCTTCTTCATTTAATCCTGCCACCGCAGAAATCGATTTTGGTTGACCTAGCAAAAACAGTGAAAGGAAGACATTGTAGATTCCAATATCCAATGTCGTTCCACCACATAAATCAATATTAAAGTGCCTATATTGTTGTTCCTGGCTGGATTTTATACAAAAGCTTGCCGTCATCATCTTCACTTCTCCGATTTCACCAGACTCAATCAATTCTTTTGTTTTGATAATGTTTGGCAGAAAACGGCTCCACATCGCTTCCATCAAGAAAAGATTTTTTTGCTTCGCCAACTCAATCATCGTAATTGCCTCTTTTCTGTTCACTCCCAGCGGTTTTTCACAAAGTACATGCTTATTATGATTCAGAGCAAGCAAGGTATTTTCGAGATGAAGATTGTGAGGTGTAGCGATATAAATCACATCAATTTCAGCATCTTGCACTAATTCTTCGTAACTTCCGTACGCTTTTGTGATATTAAACTCAGAGGCAAATTTCTGAGCCGACTCCATATTTCGGGAACCGACAGCGTAAATTTCTGAATTCTCAACCAACTGAAGCGCCGTACTAAATTTATGTGCAATCCAACCCGTACTTAAAATGCCCCATTTTATCTTTTTGTTTTCCATATGTATTTATATCAAGCATGTACATTTATCCTTCAACAGGCACTTTCGGAGATTTGAGTATTAATTGATAAAATGCAGCATCCAACCATTTACCAAATTTATAACCGGATTCTTTTAAAATGCCCGTCAAAACAAACCCTTCTGCCTCATGAAGTTTCATGCTTACTGTATTTTCAGCATCAATAACGCCAACTAAAACATGAAAGTCTTGCTCTTCAGCCTTTTTTACTATTTCATGAAGCAGCACTTTACCAATACCATGACCACGCATATCCGAACGAACATAAACAGAATGCTCAACAGAATATTTATATGCCGGACGAACCCGAAACATGCCATAAGTTGAAAAACCTAACAGAGCTCCATTCTCGTCGAAGGCACCGATTATTGGATAATTTCCATGTAATTTATCTGCATACCAAGCATGCATATTTTCCATTGTGCGGGTTTTGTAATCATACAAAGCCGTTGAGTTAATAATCGCATCGTTGAATATATCCAGTATTTCAGGTAATTGTTCTTCAGTGCAAGGGTTTAATTGAAATTCCATTTGATTGGTTATTTAGTTGATTTTTATTCTATGATTTTTATTCTATATTTATCTCTTATTTGTTTTGATTCTAATAGCTATCCTTCCATTTTATTTATGAGTCGGTGTGCTTTTCGTCGTTTTATAGTTTTCTTTTGATATGAGTTGGAAAGCACACTGATATTTCCATCTATTTCTAGAATAGCTAAATCCACTTCTTTCACAGTAGCCACACCGTGTTCACGAACAGCCTCCATCAATTCTTCGTATGTAATTTTTGCTTTCTTCATATGCGAGTCTAAAATTTCCCCTTTATAAACCAACATCGTTGCATCTCCTTCCACAATTTTCCCAAATTTTGGAAAGCGATACTGAAGATATTTAAATACATAATTTGTAATAAACAATGTAGAAGCAGCAACCAATCCACCCACAAGGGTAGAATCCGGGCCGACCATCGCATTTTGCACTGCATTACTGATAAGCAAAATAAAAACCATATCTACCACCGAAAGTTGTGCTAATTCCTTCTTTCCAAATAAACGAATGGCAATCACGATAAACAAATAAATCACCAACGTACTAAAAATTATACGGACATAATTATTTGAGAGTAATTCGTGCATAATATTTGTATTTAATATTTAAATTCATTAAACCACTGCTTCAGCAATTCTAAAGTCACCGCTTCCGCTTCTTTCCTCGGTGTATGTCCGGCATTGGGTATTTCTGAGATTGTCACATCCGTTTTTATTTCACGTTTCAACACATTAAGCTGTTCAATCGAGCCAAATTCATCGCTATCTCCCTGAAAGGCCAAAACCGGGCAAGTTATATTATGTAGCAACGGCACAATAGTCCAATGAGCGAAATAATCGCTCAGCCAGGTTTCGTGCCAAAGCCTGAAGAGTTCTTCGGTTTTATCGCCATGAAATTTAGACAGACTATCCAATAAGCTTGTTGCCTTAGCACGTTCACGAGTATCAAGAACAGCTACTTTACCTGAATCTTCAATAAAACTATGAGCACCCTCCAATGCCAATCCTTTAATTCGATCCGGATAAAGAGCTGCCGCCAGTAATGCTATAGTAGCACCATCGCTATGCCCGTAAACAACCGCATGTTGTATCTCACATGCATCCAAAACAGCCATCAATTCATGCGCTTCATCATGGAGGTAGAATTCTGTACGTTGTTTTATCGCAAAAGACGAGGATTTTCCATAACCACGTCGATCATACGCCAAACCGGCCAATCCACTCATTTCTATCAAAATTGTAGGAAAGTCACCCCACATTTCGACACAACCCCATGAATCATGCAGAAAAACTAAAGTAGGTCTAGACTCATCACTCGAACTGTGATTTATTCGTTTTACGAACAACTGATAATCTTCTCTTTTTAAATAAAATACATTCATTTCAGCCAGACAAGAGTTAATTCACAAATGTAGAAAAAAAACACCAATTTATACCTGAATATGAATAATTTTATACCTTTGTCCAGAAGAATAAAACACTGAATCATGAGGAAGATAGTTATTTTAAGCGGTGCAGGAATGAGCGCAGAAAGCGGCATCAACACTTTTAGAGATGCAGGTGGACTGTGGGAGCAACATAAAGTGGAAGATGTGGCAACTCCCGCAGGCTGGCTGAGAAATCCAACTCTAGTATTAGATTTCTACAACCAACGCAGAGAACAGCTGCTAACAGCCAAGCCCAATGGTGGCCACACCATACTAGCCGAACTGGAGAAATACTTTGACGTTCATATAATCACTCAAAATGTTGACAATCTCCACGAACAAGCAGGAAGCACTCACGTGCTTCATTTACATGGCGAATTAATGAAAGTGCGTTCTACTTCCCCAAGCGAAGAAATATTCGAACTAACACCTGAAAATTATAAAACACACCTGGGCGACAAATGCCCAAAAGGATTTCAACTGCGTCCGCATATCGTGTGGTTTGGCGAAGCAGTCCCTGAAATTGAAAATGCTATTCAACTGGTCGAAGAAACAAATATCCTTGTAATCATTGGCACCTCCATGCAGGTTTATCCGGCAGCAAGCCTGATAAATTACGTAAAGCCAACCATTCCAATTTACCTTATAGATCCAAACGAAGTAAATGTTCATACCAAAAACGTAACAGTAATTCAGAAAGGAGCGTCAGAAGGAATGCTGGAATTAAAGAAAATGCTATACAATATACAATAAATAAAGAGTCTCGATTTGTTTGTCCAAACAAATCGAGACTCTTTATTTTCTATAAATTTATTATCTCCGATCTTGGTTATTTTGCTCCGTTCTGGCTCCACCGTTTCTGTTTTCTCGACTCCCTGTCGCTGACGGCCTGGTCTGCTGACGCATTTGTCTCTCCACTTTCACTGGCTGCCCAATAGTCCTGCCATAATAGTTTGTACCGCGTGCCCCTCCGGATGATTGTGATTTTGTATCTGGCTGTTGACGGTTATTTTCATTAACTCCCGACGTCCGCGTTGGAGCTACATTATTATTTTCGTGATTTTGCACCGACCGATTTCCACCGTCATTACCCGAAGAATACGTGTTATTTCCATTATTATTTTTGTTTCTATTATCTTGTCGTTGAGAGTTATTATTATCATTCCAATTCCCCTGTGATTGATTATTTCGATTATCATTTTTGGATGAATTCTTGTACTGCCCACTATTATTCCAGTTGTATTGCTGTTTGCGATCTTCTTTGGTATATTTAAATTGACGATCCGATTTCAAACCTTCATCATCCCAGTTGCGCGCTCTGTTCCTTTCACTTTGAGACCAATAAATGGCACTTCTGGTATTTTCATTAAATCCTCTAACATACGGAATATTGCTATGATCATAATAATCGCGATAGTAATACCTCGGATAATGTGACACATAATACTGATGATGCATCCAAGGTTGGTAAACATTAACATCAAGAGCAATTGCAAAACAATTATTCAAATCAAACCCTGCATAAATAGAAGGACATTGTGAAGAATCATACCACCGCCCATTAGAAAGATACACAAATTGACGTGCTGAAAGATCATAGTAGGCTTCAATATCGGGCAAATAATAATAGCGCACTCCTTCTGAATATGGCGGAGCCCATGCAGGATTATCATAACGGGATTGCACTGACCCAGTACTGTAAGTATACAGATCGCAACTTGAAAACATTGATACCGAAAGTAGCGTTACAACTGCCACTATCACTTTCTTCAAATTTTTCATGATTTCTAATTTTTAGTTATTATAATGACAAAAAAAACAAAATCCATGCCACATTCAACATCGGATAATCCCGGGAATATCACCACAGAACATGGTCAATAAATAAAATCGACATCACATCAGGAATTGAAAACGAGCTGAAACCATCTAGTCAAGTATCTATTTTGAACCTAAATCAATGATTAACCCTGAGAAAAAGGATTTATTGATAAACAGGATTGCCCTAGCTCCACTCAAAAATACAATTATTGGCGGGAGTAGCGAAACAAAATCGTAAATAATTCAACAATTGTCAAAATTAAATTATCAATTACAACTGACACATAAATCATTCTTCCAAATAAAAAGAAAAAATATATTGGATATTCCAAAATGATTATCTATCTTTGCAGTCCAAAATCAAAAAAAAACAAACACATTAAATAATTAATAATTATGATCGTAGTTCCAGTAAAAGAAGGCGAAAACATCGAAAGAGCATTGAAAAAATTCAAACGTAAATTTGAAAAAACTGGCGTAGTAAAAGAACTTCGTCGTCGTCAATGCTTTGACAAACCTTCTATCGTAGGTCGCGAAGAAAAAATGCACGCGATTTATGTTCAAAAGAAGAATCTAAGCGAAGAATAGGAAATAACAGAAGGAAAAACTTGCTTTCCTGAATTATTTAAACTATTTTCGTTGCAGAATTGAACATACAACGACGATTATGGTTAATGAATTTCTGCAATATTTACGGTATGAAAAGAATTATTCTTCTCATACCGTTTTGTCGTATCATACCGATCTAAATCAGTTCTCAGTTTTTATTGATACATCAAATGAACTGCCGGATCCTAATTCGGTAACCCCCCAACAAATCCAACAATGGACACTATCATTGATGTCTCAAGGAATTTCCGCCAGAACTTTGTCACGAAAAATCTCAACCCTCAAATCTTTCTGGCACTTTTTACTTACACGTGGTTACACCAACATCGATCCGACGTTAAAAATCATTTTACCCAAAACAAAAAAACCACTCCCAACGTTTTTTAAGCAAAGTGAAATGACCACAATACTGAACGACCCTTTCATTTCCGACAGCTTCGAATCAGTCAGAAACCAACTAATTCTAGCCATTTTATACTTAACCGGAATAAGACGCTCCGAACTTTTAAACATCAAAGACACCGACATTGATTTATCCGAAGGAAACATCCGGGTGATCGGAAAACGCAACAAACAACGCATTATTCCCATAGATAAATCGTTAAGCAAAGATATAGAGCGCTATATCACTTTACGAAACGAATCCATTGACAGTTTCGAACCATACCTTTTAGTACGAGACAACGGACAAAAAATATACCCTAAAATGCTTTATAACATCGTTTATAACAGCATGTCAAAAGTAAGCAGTTTACAGAAAAGAAGTCCGCATGTGCTTCGTCACACTTTCGCTACCAGCCTGCTTAATGGCGGAGCTGATATAAATGCCGTGAAAGAATTACTTGGACACAGCAGCTTGGCAGCAACACAAGTGTACACACATACGAGCTTCGAGGAACTATATAACATATATAAACAAGCTCATCCAAGAGCAAAATAAAAGAAGGAGGCTATTATGAAACTACGGATTCAATCCATCAATTTTGATGCAACTACTGCACTAGAATCTTACATTAACAAAAAAACATTGAAGTTAGAAAAGTTTTTTGATGAAATATTAAACATTGAAGTATATTTAAAGGTCGTAAAGCCAGAAACAGCAACAAATAAAGAGGCAGAAATAAAGGTATCGATACCAAATGTCGATTTTTTTGCTTCCAAAACTTGTGATTCTTTCGAAGAAGCAGCAGACCTAACTCTCGATGCCATAGAGAAACAGATCCGCAAATACAAGGAAAAATCCACTAAAAACTAAAATATATCAGGAAATGTTTTGTAGTCCAAAATATTTCCGTACATTTGCAAGCCGTTTGAATCAGAGTGTTCAAACGGCTTTTTAAACGCCAAAATTGCTAGATTCTAGCACATTGCCTCTTTAGCTCAGTTGGCCAGAGCACGTGATTTGTAATCTCGGGGTCGTTGGTTCGAATCCGACAAGAGGCTCAGCGATCATTATTTATTGTATCGAAATGGAAAAATGGGCAGTTACCAAAGTGGCCAACTGGGGCTGACTGTAACTCAGCTGTCTTTCGACTTCGGAGGTTCGAATCCTTCACTGCCCACTAAACCAATTTATAATTCTATATTCAGCTATTGAATCAGTATTATAAATTAAATTGCGGAAGTAGCTCAGTCGATAGAGCATTAGCCTTCCAAGCTGAGGGTCGCGGGTTTGAGTCCCGTCTTCCGCTCCATTGTGGAGAAATAAATCAGCAATGATTTATCAAGTCCATTTTTGCTGTTGTAGCTCAGTGGTAGAGCACTTCCTTGGTAAGGAAGAGGTCGCGAGTTCAATTCTCATCAACAGCTCAACTTTGTGAGCTTTTTATAAAACATATAAAATTAATTATTAAATAATCTTTGAGTTATGGCAAAAGAAAAATTTGACAGGTCAAAACCCCACGTTAACGTAGGTACCATTGGACACGTTGACCACGGTAAAACTACCTTGACCGCTGCAATTACTACAGTACTTGCAAAAAAAGGGCTTTCTGAATTGCGTTCATTCGATTCTATCGATAATGCACCTGAAGAAAAAGAACGTGGTATTACTATTAACACTGCGCACGTAGAATATCAAACAGCTAACCGTCACTATGCGCACGTTGACTGTCCTGGTCACGCGGATTACGTGAAAAACATGGTTACTGGTGCTGCTCAAATGGACGGTGCAATCATTGTAGTTGCTGCTACTGATGGTCCAATGCCACAAACACGCGAACATATCCTTTTAGCTCGTCAGGTAAACGTACCTCGTATCGTTGTTTTCATGAACAAATGTGATATGGTTGATGACGAAGAGATGTTAGAATTAGTAGAAATGGAAATGCGTGAATTGCTTTCATTCTATGAATTCGACGGCGACAATACTCCTATTATCCGTGGTTCTGCACTTGGTGCATTGAACGGTGTTCCAGAATGGGAAGACAAAGTAATGGAATTAATGAATGCTGTTGACACCTGGATTGAATTGCCTCCACGTGCTGTTGACAAACCTTTCTTGATGCCAGTTGAAGACGTATTCTCTATCACAGGTCGTGGTACAGTTGCTACTGGTCGTATCGAAACAGGTATTATCAAAACAGGTGAAGAAGTTCAAATTATCGGTTTAGGTCAAAGCGCATTGAAATCAGTTGTTACTGGTGTGGAAATGTTCCGCAAAATTCTTGACGAAGGTCAAGCTGGTGATAACGTAGGTTTATTGTTACGTGGTATCGATAAAGAAAGCATCAAACGTGGTATGGTTATTACCCACCCGGGAAAAGTAACTCCTCATACTACATTCAAAGCTGCTGCTTACATCTTGAAAAAAGAAGAAGGTGGTCGTCATACTCCATTCCACAACCGTTACCGTCCTCAGTTCTATATCCGTACATTGGATGTTACTGGTGAAATTACTCTACCAGAAGGAACAGAAATGGTAATGCCAGGTGACAACTTGGAATTAACTGTAACATTGATCTATCCAGTAGCTTGTAGCGTAGGTTTACGTTTTGCTATTCGTGAAGGTGGACGTACAGTAGGATCTGGTCAAATCACAGAACTTCTTGACTAATATGAAGTTGCTCCTAACCTCTCCACAAGGTGAATAGTAAGAGCATACTGAAAAAATTGAGAAGTTTTTCAACCCAAAAGTCGTTTCTCGGAAACGGGAAACGACTTAATATACGGGCGTAGCTCAGTTGGTAGAGCACTGGTCTCCAAAACCAGGTGTCGGGAGTTCGAGTCTCTCTGCCCGTGCAAATTCTATTTACAACATGAAGATAATTAACTATATCAAAGAGTCTTATTCAGAACTTGTTCAGAAAGTATCCTGGCCTTCACGCGAGGAACTTACTAACAGTGCAGTAGTGGTATTAATTGCTTCCATCATTCTTGCATTGATAGTATGGCTTATGGATATAAGTTTTGAACGTATCATGAAATTTATTTACGGACTTTTGTCATAAATTTAATCAAAGGAGGTCATTAAAGTGTCTGAGTCAACCAATTTTAAATGGTACGTAATGCGTGCTATTAGCGGAAAAGAGAACAAGGTTAAAGAATATATTGATGCAGAAATCAAAAATTCGGATCTTGGTCAATATGTTGCTCAGGTCTTAATCCCTACTGAGAAAGTTTATCAAATCCGTAACGGCAAAAAGATTACAAAAGAACGTAGTTGTATGCCTGGATATGTATTGATAGAAGCTTATCTTATCGGTGAAATTTCTCACCGCCTGCGTAATACCCCAAACGTTATCGGATTTCTAGGTGAAAAAAACAATGTCCCAACTCCAATTCGTCCTTCGGAAGTGAATCGGATATTGGGTACTGTTGATGAACTTCAGGAAACAGCAGAGGAAATGCTAACGCCTTTCTATGTTGGTGAAAACGTGAAAGTGATCTTTGGTCCTTTCAGCGGATTTAGTGGGCTTATTGAGGAAGTAAACTCCGAAAAGAAGAAACTCAAAGTTATGGTTATGATTTTCGGACGGAAAACTCCGCTCGAACTTTCCTTCACGCAAGTAGAAAAGGAATAGCTGATTACTGTTACAAATCAACTGTTCTACTTTAACATCAAAAATTAAAATTATTATGGCTAAAGAGATTGCTGGACTTATTAAATTACAGATTAAAGGAGGGGCTGCAAACCCATCTCCCCCGGTAGGACCTGCATTGGGTTCTAAAGGGATCAATATTATGGAGTTTTGCAAACAATTTAATGCCAGAACCCAAGACAAACCGGGCAAGATTTTACCCGCAGTCATCACCTATTATACTGACAAATCTTTCGACTTTATTGTAAAGACTCCTCCTGTTGCTATTCAATTGTTAGAAATAACAAAATTGAAAAGTGGATCGGCAGAGCCTAACCGTAAAAAAGTAGCTGAAATTACTTGGGAACAAGTACAAACTATTGCTACGGACAAAATGGTCGATTTAAATTGTTTTGATTTAGAGGCAGCCATGAAAATGGTAGCTGGTACAGCTAGAAGTATGGGTATTACCGTAAAAGGTACATTTCCAAGTAAAAATTAATTTAAACTTCAATTAAAATGAGTAAACTGACAAAAAATCAAAGGTTAGCTTTAGAAAAAATTGAAGCAGGAAAAGCCTATTCTCTAAAAGAAGCAGCAGCATTGGTTAAAGAAATTACCACTACTAAGTTTGATGCTTCTGTAGATATTGATGTACGCTTAGGTGTTGATCCACGTAAAGCAAACCAGATGGTACGCGGCGTTGTGTCGTTACCAAACGGAACCGGAAAACAAGTAAAGGTTCTTGCATTATGTACTCCCGACCAAGAAGCAGCGGCGAAAGAAGCCGGAGCTGATTTCGTTGGTCTCGATGAATATATCGAAAAAATCAAGGGTGGTTGGACTGATGTTGATGTTATCATCACACAGCCTGCTATCATGGGTAAATTGGGTGCTTTAGGACGTGTTTTAGGCCCTCGTGGTTTAATGCCAAACCCTAAAAGCGGTACGGTAACCAACGAAGTTGGGAAAGCTGTAAAAGAAGTAAAACAAGGAAAGATCGACTTTAAAGTTGATAAATATGGTATCGTTCACACTTCAATAGGAAAAGTATCTTTTACTCCTGAAATGTTGGTTCAGAATGCCAAAGAATTTGTTTCTACTTTAATGAAACTAAAACCGACTGCCGCAAAAGGTACTTATGTAAAGAGCATTTATCTTTCAAGCACAATGAGTTCGGGTATTAAGATTGAACCCAAATCAATTGAAGAATAAAATTAAAGTTTATGAAAAAGGAAGATAAAAGCGCTATTATAAAACAACTTGAGTCAACTCTTGGAGAGTATGCTCACTTCTACTTGACTGATATAGGCGGATTAAATGCTACTCAGACCAGTGAATTAAGAAGAGTTTGCTACAAAGAAGATGTAAAACTCGTAGTTGTAAAAAACACATTGCTTCAAAAAGCACTTGATAACTCAACAGTAGATTTCAGTGAACTTTATGGTTCTCTTACCGGTGAAACCTCATTAATGCTTTCTAATACGGCTAACGTACCTGCGAAAGTAATTAGCGAATTCAGCAAACAAAAAAGCAACAAGCTCAAAAAACCTATTTTAAAAGCTGCTTATGTTGAAGAAAGTTTCTACATTGGAGAAAGCAACCTGGAGGCACTTATCCACGTGAAGAGCAAAAACGAACTTATTGCCGACGTTATTGCATTGTTGCAATCGCCTGCTAAGAACGTTGTGTCCGCACTCCAATCAGGAGGTTCAACTATCCACGGCGTGTTGAAAACATTGTCGGAGAGATAAATTTATCGTAAAATAAAAAAAAACAAATACATAAAAAATAAGTAAAATGGCAGATTTGAAAGCTTTTGCAGAACAATTGGTTAACTTAACAGTTAAAGAAGTAAATGAGTTAGCTACAATTTTGAAAGATGAATATGGTATCGAACCAGCTGCTGCAGCTGTTGCTGTTGCTGCAGGTCCTGCAGCTGCTGCTGAAGTAGCAGAAGAAAAAACATCTTTCGACGTAGTATTGAAAGCAGCCGGTGCTAATAAATTAGCAATCGTTAAATTGGTAAAAGAACTTACTGGTCTTGGTTTGAAAGAAGCTAAAGACATGGTAGATGCTGCTCCTTCAGTAATCAAAGAAGGTGCAACAAAAGACGAAGCTGAAGCCTTGAAAAAACAACTCGTAGAAGGCGGAGCTGAAGTTGAACTTAAATAATAAAACCTGATTCTCAGGTCTTTGGTTTAGATTCCCTCACATCGAGGGATTCTAAACCTTTTTCTGTCTATAAAATAATTGAGTTCACCGCATCCAAATAACCTCTTTGAAAATGTCGTCATTAACTAAAGATCAAAGAATAAATTTTGCTTCCATTAAAAATCAATTAGTCTACCCTGACTTTTTGGAAGTACAATTAAAATCTTTCCAGGACTTTTTTCAAATGGACACAGCTCCAGAAAAAAGAAAATCAGAAGGTTTGTATAAGGTATTTGCCGAAAACTTTCCTATTGCTGATACCCGAAATAATTTCATCCTCGAATTTCTCGATTATTACGTTGACCCTCCACGTTATTCGATTGATGAGTGTGTAGAACGTGGCCTCACATACAGTGTGCCTCTTAAAGCCAAATTAAAACTATATTGCACCGATCCTGATCATGAAGATTTTGATACGGTGATTCAAGATGTATATTTGGGACCAATCCCTTATATGACAGCTAAGGGAACTTTTGTAATTAATGGTGCCGAACGCGTTATTGTATCGCAGCTTCACCGTTCCCCAGGTGTGTTCTTTGGTCAAAGCACACATGCTAATGGAACAAAACTTTATTCCGCACGTATTATTCCTTTCCGCGGATCATGGATCGAATTTGCTACTGACATCAACAATGTGATGTACGCTTATATCGACCGTAAGAAAAAACTTCCAGTAACTACATTGCTTCGTGCCATTGGTTTCGAAAGCGATAAAGATATATTAGAAATTTTCAACCTTGCCGAAGAAATCAAAGTAAGCAAGACCAGTTTGAAAAAAGCTATCGGACAAAAACTCGCTGCCCGTGTTTTGAAAACCTGGGTAGAAGACTTTGTGGACGAAGATACCGGTGAGGTGGTAACTATCGAACGGAACGAAGTAATTATCGACCGTGAGACTATTTTGGATAACAGCCATGTGGATTTAATTATTGAAGCTGGTACTCCAACTATTTTACTTCACAAGGCAGATGCCAATCAAAATGACTATGCCATTATTTACAATACACTTCAAAAGGATCCAAGTAACTCGGAAAAAGAAGCTGTATTGTATATTTACCGTCAATTACGTAATGCTGTACCGGCTGATGATTCAACAGCCCGTGAGGTTATCAATAATTTATTCTTCTCAGAAAAACGTTATGATTTAGGTGACGTTGGACGTTTCCGTATTAACCGGAAGTTAAATCTGACAACCAGCATGGATACAAAAGTGCTGACCAAAGAAGATATAATTGAAATTATCAAATATCTGATTGAGTTGATTAACTCAAAAGCTGATGTTGATGATATTGACCACTTGAGTAACCGTCGCGTACGTACAGTAGGCGAACAATTATATAATCAATTCGGTGTAGGTTTGTCGCGTATGGCTCGTACCATTCGTGAACGTATGAATGTTCGTGACAACGAAGTCTTCACGCCAATTGATTTGATCAATGCAAAAAGTATTTCATCTGTTATCAATTCGTTCTTCGGTACGAATGCACTTTCACAGTTTATGGATCAACAAAATCCATTGGCTGAGATCACGCACAAACGTCGTATGTCAGCCCTCGGGCCTGGCGGTTTGTCACGTGAACGTGCCGGTTTCGAGGTTCGTGACGTTCACTACACTCACTACGGTCGCTTGTGTCCGATTGAGACTCCTGAAGGTCCAAACATTGGATTGATTTCATCTTTATGTATTTATGCTAAAATCAACGAACTAGGATTTATCGAAACTCCTTACCGCAAGGTAACCGAGTCAGTCGTTGATATTACCGAAGAAGGTATTGAATATTTCACTGCTGAAGAAGAAGAAAACCTGATTATTGCTCAAGGTAATGCACCTTTGGACGAAAATGGAGGATTTATCCGCAATAAGGTAAAATCTCGTTTAGGCGCAGATTTCCCAGTAGTTCCGCCAGCTGAAGTAAATTTAATGGATGTTTCTCCATCGCAAATTGCATCGATTGCTGCAGCTCTTATTCCGTTCCTTGAACATGATGATGCGAACCGTGCATTGATGGGATCGAACATGATGCGCCAGGCAGTGCCTTTGTTGCGTTGCGAAGCTCCGATTGTGGGAACAGGTATTGAAGCTCAGTTGATCCAAGATTCACGCACCCAGGTAACTGCTGAAGGTGAAGGTGTTGTTGAGTTTGTTGATGCCACTTGTATAAAGATTCGTTATGACCGCTCGGAAGAAGAAGAATTTGTAAGTTTCGAATCGGCTGTAAAAGAATATAAATTACCGAAATTCCAAAAAACCAACCAAAATACGACTATTGACTTACGTCCAATCGTAGGAAGAGGCGAGAGAGTCCATGCCGGTCAGATAATGACAGAAGGTTATGCAACTCAAAATGGCGAATTGGCGATTGGTAAAAACCTGAAAGTGGCTTTCATGCCTTGGAAGGGTTATAACTTTGAGGATGCTATCGTAATTAACGAACGTGTTGTACGTGAAGATATCTTTACGTCAATACACGTTGTGGAACAATTACTGGACGTTCGTGAAACAAAACGTGGTATTGAAGAATTTACTTCAGATATTCCTAACGTAAGCGAAGAAGCCACTAAAGATCTGGACGAAAACGGTATTATCCGTATTGGTGCCCGTATTGAACCGGGTGATATCATTATCGGTAAGATCACTCCAAAAGGAGAGTCGGATCCTTCACCGGAAGAAAAGCTGCTTCGCGCCATTTTTGGAGATAAAGCAGGTGATGTAAAAGATGCTTCGTTGAAAGCTACTCCATCATTATCGGGTGTAGTTATTGGTAAACGTTTATTCTCTAAAGCTCAAAAGAACAGGAAATCTAAACTAGCTGACAAAGCTGTTCTTCCAAAATTGGATGAAGAGTTTGAAAACCAAGCTGCAATTTTACGCAATACATTGGTTGAAAAACTGATTGCACTACTTGGCGACAAAACATCTGCCGGAGTAAAAGATTTCTTAGGAACAGATATTATCTCACGCAATAGCAAGTTCACTATCGAACGTTTGCGTGAAATCGACTATACTGCAGTTCAATTAAGCAAGTGGACAGCCGACTCGCACAAAAACGACTTGGTAAAACAATTGATCATGAACTATCTGAGAAAATACAAGGAATTGGATGCTCAGATTAAACGTCAGAAATTCAATATTACCATTGGAGATGAACTTCCAAATGGTATCGTTCAAATAGCTAAAGTTTATATTGCCAAGAAACGTAAAATCCGTGTTGGTGATAAAATGGCAGGTCGCCATGGTAACAAAGGTATTGTATCCCGTATCGTTCGTCAGGAAGATATGCCGTTTCTGGAAGATGGAACTCCGGTGGATATCGTATTGAACCCGCTTGGTGTACCTTCTCGTATGAACCTTGGACAGATTTTTGAAACTGTACTGGGATGGGCCGGAAAAGAATTAGGTTTGCGTTTTGCAACTCCGATTTTTGATGGTGCGAGCCTGGATGATTTGAATGCATGGACTGATAAAGCCGGTGTTCCAAATTATGGTAAGACTTATTTATACGATGGTGGAACCGGTGAACGTTTTGACCAAACAGCTACTGTAGGCGTTATCTATATGTTGAAATTGGGTCACATGGTTGAAGATAAAATGCATGCCCGTTCTATCGGACCATACTCGCTTATTACTCAACAGCCTCTTGGTGGTAAAGCACAATTCGGGGGTCAACGTTTCGGAGAAATGGAGGTTTGGGCACTCGAAGCATTCGGTGCTGCCCATATCCTGCAAGAAATTCTGACTGTAAAATCGGATGATGTTATGGGACGTGCCCGCACTTACGAAGCCATTGTAAAAGGCGATCCAATGCCAACACCCGGAATTCCGGAGTCGCTCAACGTATTGTTGCACGAACTTCGCGGCCTAGGTCTGAGCATCAGTTTAGATTAAAATTCACATGAATGATAGTTTATAACCGGATTTAATTTCGGATATAAACTATTATTTATCGTCAAGATCTAAATTGTATTTTCAAAAAATGTAAATCTTATAACTCTTTATAAAATAGAGATATGGCTTTTAAAAATGATAATAAGATAAAGAGTAATTTTAATAAAATCTCGATCGGTCTCGCATCGCCCGAAGAAATATTGAAATTATCGAGTGGAGAGGTATTAAAACCCGAAACCATAAATTATCGTACCTACAAACCAGAACGTGATGGTCTGTTCTGCGAACGCATTTTTGGTCCTACCAAGGATTTTGAATGTCATTGCGGTAAGTACAAACGTATCCGTTATAAAGGCATTGTCTGCGACCGTTGTGGTGTGGAAGTGACCGAAAAGAAAGTTCGCCGCGAACGCATGGGACACATTCAGTTGGTAGTTCCTGTGGCTCACATTTGGTATTTCCGCTCGTTGCCGAACAAAATCGGTTACCTGCTAGGTATGCCAACTAAGAAACTGGATTCAATTATTTATTACGAGAAATATGTCATCATTCAATCAGGAATACTTGAAAATGGTGAAAATATCACACAAGGAGAATTACTTTCAGAAGATGAATATCTTGATATCATGGAAGCTCTTCCTCGTGAAAACCAACTATTGGAAGACACTGACCCAGAGAAATTCATTGCTAAAATGGGTGCAGATGCCATTCATGATCTGTTGACCCGACTAGATTTAGATGCATTGTCATACGACTTACGTCACAAGGCAAATAACGATACTTCACAACAACGCAAAAACGAAGCGTTGAAACGCCTGCAAATTGTAGAGTCGTTCCGTGCTTCAAAATTGCGCAACAAACCGGAGTGGATGATTATCAAAATTGTTCCGGTTATTCCACCGGAATTGCGTCCTTTGGTTCCGCTTGATGGTGGCCGTTTCGCTACTTCCGATTTAAATGACTTGTATCGCCGGGTTATTATCCGTAATAACCGTTTGAAACGATTAATCGAAATCAAAGCGCCTGAAGTTATTTTACGTAATGAAAAACGTATGCTTCAAGAAGCTGTGGATTCATTATTCGATAACTCGCGTAAATCGAGTGCCGTTAAGACTGACGCTAACCGTCCGTTGAAATCGCTTTCGGATTCGTTGAAAGGTAAACAAGGTCGTTTCCGTCAAAACTTATTGGGTAAACGTGTGGATTATTCGGCACGTTCGGTAATTGTTGTCGGACCGGAATTGAAGATGCATGAGTGCGGTATTCCTAAAGATATGGCTGCCGAACTTTATAAACCGTTTGTTATCCGTAAATTGATTGAGCGTGGTATCGTGAAGACGGTAAAATCGGCGAAGAAAATTGTCGATCGCAAAGACCCGGTAATCTGGGATATTTTAGAGTACGTGATGAAAGGACATCCCGTATTACTAAACCGTGCCCCTACCCTGCACCGTTTAGGTATCCAGGCTTTCCAACCAAAGATGATTGAAGGAAAAGCAATCCAACTCCACCCATTGGCATGTACGGCTTTTAATGCCGACTTTGATGGTGACCAGATGGCTGTTCACTTACCACTGGGTAATGAAGCTATATTGGAAGCCCAAATGTTGATGCTTGGTTCACACAATATTCTTAATCCTGCTAACGGTGCTCCTATTACGGTGCCTTCGCAGGACATGGTTCTTGGTTTGTACTATATTACAAAACCACGTCCGGGAGCATTGGGTGAAGGACTTGTATTCTATTCTCCGGAAGAAGCAGAAATTGCTTACAACGAACGGAAAGTAGCTTTACACGCACCGATCAAGGTAAAGACAAAAGATTTAAATGCAAACCGCGAGTTAGTGGATACAATCATTGAAACTACCGTAGGACGTATTTTATTTAATAAATGTGTACCAACTCAAGTAGGGTACATCAACGAATTACTTTCAAAAAAATCATTACGCGACATTATTGGTAATGTAATTGATATTTGCGGAGTTGCCCGTACCACCCAGTTCTTAGATGATATCAAGGATTTGGGTTACTACATGGCATTCAAAGGTAGTTTGTCGTTTAACTTAGCCGACGTTATTATTCCACCAGAAAAAGAAACGCTTGTAAAAGAGGGTAACGCTGAAGTGGAAGAGATTCTGAATAACTACAACATGGGATTCATTACCTTTAACGAACGTTATAACCAGATTATTGACACCTGGACACATGTCAACTCGAAATTATCAAATATTTTGATGAAACAACTTTCGAGTGATAACCAGGGATTCAACTCTGTATATATGATGTTGGATTCGGGTGCCCGTGGTTCTAAAGAACAGATCCGCCAGCTTTCAGGTATGCGTGGTTTGATGGCAAAACCCCAGAAATCAGGTGCTGAAGGCGGTCAGATTATTGAAAACCCTATCCTTTCGAACTTTAAAGAAGGACTTTCGGTGTTGGAATACTTTATTTCTACCCACGGTGCCCGTAAAGGTTTGGCGGATACGGCTCTGAAAACAGCTGATGCAGGATACCTGACCCGTCGTTTGGTTGACGTGTCGCAAGACGTGATTATCAACGAAGACGACTGTGGTACATTGCGTGGTTTGATTGCTACCGAAATGAAGAACAACGAAGAAGTAATTTCGTCTCTTTACGAGCGTATTCTTGGACGTGTTTCGGTTCATGATATTTACCACCCGCTTACAGCTGAATTACTGATTGCTTCGGGAGAACAGATTACAGAAACACACGCCAGAAAGATACAGGATTCACCTATTGAACGTGTTGAAATCCGTTCGGTATTGACTTGCGAATCGAAAAAAGGTGTTTGTGCCAAATGTTACGGACGTAACCTGGCAACCGGTAAAATGGTTCATATCGGTGAAGCAGTTGGTGTAATTGCTGCCCAATCAATTGGTGAGCCGGGTACTCAGCTTACTCTCCGTACGTTCCACGTTGGGGGGGTTGCTTCGAATGTCGGTGCAGAATCTAAAATCATTTTGCGCTACGACGGTCGACTTGAATTTGACGAACTCCGTACCGTAGACGCTGTTGAAGATAATAAAGAAACTTACCAGGTAGTAGTAAGCCGTTTGGCCGAAATGCGTGTAGTGGATGTAAATACAGGTATAGCCCTGACCACCCAGAATATTCCTTACGGTTCGAAGCTGTATGTGAAAGATGGAGAATTGGCAACCAAAGGCCAGGTAATCTGCGAATGGGATCCATTTAATGCCGTAATTATTTCGGAAACTGACGGTAAGATCGAATTTGAAGACGTTGTTGAAGGTGTTACGTTCAAAACTGAAACGGATGATGCAACCGGATTGCGCGAAAAGATTTTGATCGAGTCGAAAGACCGTAACAAAGTTCCAAGTGCCCACATTGTATCAAAAGATGGTTCCATTCTCCGTACATACAACTTACCGGTGGGTGCCCACTTGGTGTTGGACAACGGCGATAAGATCAGAACCGGTCAGATGTTGGTAAAAATCCCACGTGCAGTTGGTAAAGCAGGTGATATCACCGGTGGTCTTCCACGTGTAACTGAATTATTCGAAGCACGTAACCCATCAAATCCGGCTGTAGTAGCTGAAATTGACGGTGAAGTAACCTTCGGAAAAATCAAACGTGGTAACCGCGAATTGACTGTAACTTCGAAAACCGGTGAAGTCAAAAAATACATGATTCCACTTTCAAGACAGATTTTGGTTCAGGAAAATGACTTTGTACGTGCAGGAACACCGCTTTCGGATGGTGCAACTACACCTTCGGATATTCTTTTAATCAAAGGGCCTACCGCGGTTCAGGATTATATTGTAAACGAAGTTCAGGACGTTTACCGCTTACAGGGTGTGAAGATCAATGATAAACACTTTGAGGTAATTGTACGCCAGATGATGCGTAAGGTGGAAATCCTTGAACAAGGTGATACCCGTTTCCTTGAAAAACAAATCGTTGACAAACACGATTTCATGGAAGAAAACGACCGTATCTGGGGTAAGAAAGTAATTTTGGATGCCGGTGATTCAGCAACGTTGAAACCGGGACAGATTATTACAGCCCGTAAACTGCGTGATGAAAACAGTATGCTTAAACGCCGCGATATGAAATTGGTTCAGACCCGCGATGCGATAGCTGCTACTTCGAACCAGATTTTACAAGGTATTACCCGTGCTGCCCTTCAAACCAACAGCTTTATGTCGGCTGCTTCTTTCCAGGAAACAACGAAAGTATTGAACGACGCTGCTATCAACGGAAAAGTGGACAGATTGGAAGGATTGAAAGAAAACGTAATTTGCGGACACTTGATTCCTGCCGGTACCGGCCAACGCGACTTCGACAAAATTGTTGTTTACTCGCGCGACGAGTACGACAAGAAAGTGGATGCCCGCCGCAACGTTCTTGATGCAGAAGAAAAAGAAGCAGAAAAATAAATCTCTTCTGTAACAAATATCGAAAACCGGACTACTTGAAAAAGTAGCCCGGTTTTTTTTTGCGATTGACATCCCCTGCTTAAGTCAGAAACCCTCCACTAATTTTTCCAACCATCCTTTCCGTTTTTACAGCCATTTTGAGTGCCGTCGGCCGGTTAAATCCGGGGTGTTTTTTCAAGCCCAAATTTGCGTCCTATAAATAAATCCGATGTCCACCGATTGAACATTGATTTCCAACTATTTACAAAATAAGCCAACGAGCTTGCGTCCTATCGATTTTACATTATTTTTTTTGAGAATAAAGAAAGGCTTAATAACTTTGGGTAAACAGAACGGTTAATCCAAGCGGTTTGAAATCCGGATTAACCGTTTGAGCCAGGGTAAAGCGCAGCCGGGCAAAAAATCCAGCCAGGGAAACAAGAAAGAAAGACGGAAAAGGTGCGAACCCGATCGGATGGACGAGCGGAACCATCGGATGAGCAAGCGAAAGCATCGGATGAACGAGCGAAGGCATCGGATGAGCGAGCGAAGGCATCGGATGGACGAGCGGAAGCATCGGATGAGCAAGCGAAGGCATCGGATGGACGAGCGAGAGCATCGGATGAGCAAGCGGAACCATCGGACAGGCGAGCGGAAGCATCGGACAGGCGAGCGAAGGCATCGGATGGGCAAGCGGAAGCATCGGACAGGTGAGCGAAAGCATCGGATGGGCGAGCGGAACCATCGGACAGGCGAGCGGAAGCATCGGATGGGCGAGCGAATCAACCGGTTGGATAATCCAAACGAGACGGCACTGAGCGGAATTGCCTGTAAGAGGACTTCAGGTACAATGGAATGACTAAAATTTTGTCCTAAATCCCTGCAAGTATTGTGAGATGAGTTCGCATTTAAATACTGGAGAACACGACATTATATCCATTTACTTACAACTGTAGCGGGCAAAAGTATCAAGCAAGTGGAATGAAATGTTCTTTGCAAGCAAAGCAAATAAGTTCGAGCGGTTGTATTTCAACAGGTAGATATTCCGATTTATCCCGATATCGGTGGAATTGGAATTCCACCATCCCGGTGATCGAAGCCCTTGGCAGGAATTGAATTAAAGGTAACATGTAGTGAATTTATAAAATAGAATAGTTTTTACATTGGGGTTTTATCCCAAACCCCATTTCATTTATTGGCTTGAACCAAAAAATGAAGCAAAAAAAATCAAGACTATGTTAAGTTAGGCGTAATCTATAAACTTTGCTATAAAATAGAATCTATCAATTTAAATGCACTACGGGTTAAAGGTATTTTGCCCTTATTTTAAAGTCAGGTTGTTGATTAATGATTTAAAAGTACGACATTATTTTGTTCCTACTACTTAAAAACATTTGCATGTATTATTTTCTTTCATCCTATATATAATAATTATTTAAAAAATTACAATTATGAACGCGAAACAGAACAGTAAATTAAACATGTATTTAGCAGCAGAAGCCGTATTGACCGCAAATCCTATCCCGATGGCAGGATTTTTAAAGTTTTCGGGATTTTTTGAGATCCTTCAGTCCGGAATTATCAAGATCCGCTCGCTGGACGAAGGACAGGTGTCCAACAAATCGGGGATTACGGTTAATAAGGGGCAATCGAGGACTCAGGTAGTAACGTTGACTTCAGATCTTTGCCGCAAACTGCGGGCCTATGCGACCATGGAAAATAATCAACTGCTGCTGGGTGAAACCAACATTTCGGAAACCAAACTGAAAAAAAGCAAGGACAATGAGCTGCTTGACATTGCGCAGGCAACGTATAACCGTGCCGAAACCCATCTGCCCGAGTTAACTTCTTACGATTATACGCCTATAAACCAAACGTCATTGTTGCAGGCAATTACAGAATATAAAATTGCCATCCCGACATCGAGGATCAGCATTATTGAGACTAAGAAAGGGAATGTGCAGCTGGCCAGTGCCTATGCCGAAGTGGATGATGCTTTAAATAATATCGATATTTTGGTGGAAGTATTAAAGGTTACGAAGCCTGAGTTTTATAATAGTTACAAATCGGCCCGGAAGATAATTAACCTGAGCACAAGATCTTTCGGGGTAAAGGGACTGGTGACTGAGGCCGGGACGGGCGAAGGGCTTAAAAATGTGACTATCAGTTTGGCGTTAAATGGCAACGGACTTATGAAAGCTAAAGGAAATAGCGAAACTATTGAGAAAAAAACAGCCGCCAAAGGTGGATTTGTGATAAAGACATTGCCGGAAGGGACTTATTCAGTTACGGTGCGGAAAACGGGCTACGCAGACGTGGTGACTACGCTGAATATTACCAATGGCGAGCTGGCAACACTCAATGTGGAGTTGATGAAAAACTGAGTGGTTACCTGCTTTTGGTTGACCTAAAAGTATGAAGCGGGGTTAAATGAAATGATTATGAGCATAATTGACTTAATCCGATTTGCAATGGGGCTTCCACCCCAAACCCCGACTGACTTTTTGCCTCTCAAGAAACAACCGCCCCCAACCCCCTAAAAGGGGCTCTGGATTAGTATCGTCTCTTATTTATGATCATCTCGCAAACCACGCTTCAAGTCCTCTTTAGGAGAACCAACGGGCAGCGACCGAAGGGAGATAATTAGAGGCTGTATAAAAATCAGGTTTCCTTTAAGTTATTGGAAGATGATATTTTCCGGGAACTTGACGCAAAAAATCAACAAAAAGATCAAGAGACCTCACCCGCCCTTCGGACACCCTCTCCAACGGGAGAGGGAAAGTGGGAACAGCAATTATAAAGCCCTGCGAGAGCGGGGCTTTATTTATTCTCCTCTGAGTGGAAAATATTTTAGCGAAAGCGAATGTAAGTTAATTATTTTTAGTATGTTTGTGGAACTGAAAAACATAGACACTTAACCATAAATGCGATAGTTGTTCAGTTAACCGGACATCCAGTCAAAACAAGGAATAAAGTGAGTAAATTGGGCAGATTGGGGTGTAAGGGGGCAAGGCTAAAAAAATAAAGAATAAAATGCCAGAAATTAGTGAAATCATTCAACAGATAAAAGATTTGGATTTATCTGGTTATCCATATTTCCAAATTCAAGAACTCATAAGAAGCTTGGGCACAACAAGTTTTTTTGTCTTCACATTACATAAAGGGAAAATAATAACAAGAGCAAGAGAAGGAGGAAACTACTTAAATAAAAATGAAATATCTTATCCACCTGTAGAAAAATGCAAAGATTGCCAACGAGCGAGTATTCCAAACAAAACTATGTTCTATGGTACAATTGTTCAAGAAAAACAGCCTCTAAAAGAAACAAGAATGTTAGCAGCTAGTGAATCATCTAGCCTTTTAAGAAATGGTATTGATTCAGTCGGTTTTAAAAAAATTACTTTTGGTAGATGGAGTGTTATTAAAGACATTAATCTTATAGTCATTGTCGATGAACATAATTTTAATGAAGTTTCTAACAACGCACTTTTGACAGAACTGAAAAACACATTTGACTCAATACCTGGTACAGAAGAACAAAAAGAAAAGTACAAACTAATTCTATCATACTTTGCTGACGAATTCTCTAAAGAAGGAATTCAAAAAGATTATGAGTATCTAGTTTCAGCATTATTTAGTGAGATTATTACAACTGAGCTTGGATATGATGGAGTGATGTACCCTTCAGTTCAACTTGGTGGACAACTGGGATTTAATGTTGCAATAAAACCAGAAATAGTCGATAACAATTTGATATTAGACATTGTAGCAGAGTCAACAATTTATAAGAAGAAAGATAAATCATTATTATTAGTAGATAAAATCTCAGATATGACTAAATGGCAGTATGTCGATTCTTCACAGGTTACACCAGAAATAATCTGTGAAGAATTAGAAATAAACAGCATAAATGAATTAAATAAAACGGTTCAAACACCTAGCCCATAACACACGCTTGTCCATTGGCTGGCTGATAGGCATAAGTTTAGAAAACGAAAAATAACATTGAATACAGTCATGAACGATTAATTTAAAAAAATAAGCAACTTACATGGTTGTTACGTAGAATATCGAAAAGGCGACACTATATCAGGACAATTATAAATAAAACAAAAATATTATGAGAACAAGAAAAATTATTATTGCTTTATTGCTTTGTGTAACAAGTATGCATGCCCAAACCAGAAGTCAATGGATTGACAAAGCTGGAGTATGCTTTGGTATGAGTGATTATAAATGTGCCGAAATATGCTTCCAAAAAGCAATAGAATTGTCCGATAAAGATCACGATGATTTATATATTTTGTATGCCAATATGGCTACTGCACAACGTAGGGACAATAAGAAAAATATTGCTCTTGAATCGTATAATATGGCAGACAAACTAAAACCGGATAATATATTTGTATTGACAAATCGTGCTTCCTTAAAGCATCAATTAAATGACGAAGTAGGAGCTTTGATTGATTTTAATCATGCTATTAGAATTGACTCTTTGAATGAAGAAGTTCTTATTGATCGGAGTCATCAATTAAAAATAATGGGTGACACCGTAAACGCACTTAAAGATTTAGAAAAAGTAATAAAGATAAATCCCAAAAGTTTGCCTGCAAGAAACAATATTGCCGATGTAATGATGAATCGTGGACAACATGATGAAGCGTTGAAAATATTTAATCAACTTTTAGAAGAGCATCCAAACGAAGCTATCTTACTGAATAACATTGGTGAGGTTTATCTGAGAATGACAAATTATGGCAAAGCTTTAGAATATTTGAATAAAGCTACTTCCATTCTTAAAACATATAGCACTCCATTTATGAATCGTGGAGAAATATATATATTGCAAGGTCAAACTGATAAAGCAAAAAAAGAACTTCAAAAAGCTATTAAACTAGGTTGTGATGACAACAAAGTATTTAAGTTGCTTGATCGGTGCATATAGAACAATTTAGAATTTCAAAGAATATCTATGTATTTTTGAGGTTTTTACTCAAAAAAAGAGCGAGGAGATTGACTTAGGGAAACAAAAAAATGTGTAACGATTTATGTGCAACAAACTTGAATATTAGTGCTTTGATTGGCGAACCAGGTTTATCAGCCGACAAATAACAAACTCAGATAATCAAACACCTGACTCCTAACATACGCTCTGTTCATTGGCTGGCTGACATGCACTTAATAGTAAGCTTAGAAAAAAATTCTTTAGATAAAAGACAAAATATGGGAACCGAAATTGAAGAAATATATAAGGACTGTCCTGAAATTATTGAGAGTCCAATTGAAATGACAGAAGCAAATTCGCCCGTTGTTATATTTGAAGGACAGTTTACACTTAAAAGTAAGTCTCAAGAAATAGTAATTGACGGAAGAATTCAATTTGATTGGTTTCCAGATTCTGGCGCAAGCTTCTCTGGTGTTCCACATATTGATATTTTTGAAACGGATAAACTTTTCAAAGGAATAGATGATTTTGAGGTGTTGATAGACGGATTATGCTTTGGGAAGGGACTTCTTACAAGCACTAGTATGGGATCTGACTTTTTTATAAGAGGAATATTGTCTCAACAAGCAATAAAAGGTGATAAGTCAATTCCAGTGCAGAAACTATGGTTTGCAATACCAAACCTTAGAGATTTCCTAGGAGTATCTGTCAAAAAAGTACATGAGAAAGGTTTATATTGTTCTAAAAACAGGCTAATTCTTGAAAATGATAGTTTTAGAATTCTACTTGACAAGTGCTACAACTATAAAGAATTAAAACAATCACTAGAATCTAAAGGTGGTTACATTATTCAATATGCAGGTGAACTTTATAGTAAGAAAGATGCTATTTTATTTGATGATGTTCAAGACCTTTTTCACTGCCTAAATACATTTTTGAGCTTTTTAAATGGTAGACGGACTTCTGCATTATTTATCCATGGTATATTCGAAAATGAAACAGTTTGGTGTGACTATACTGATTATTATGTTGACTCATATAAAAGTGTATTTTCTTGGCCACAGAAACATTCAATAGATGGAATAAATGAGCTTTGGCAGAAATTCAGTGAATTATGGAAAGATAGTGATGACAAAAACTTCCTAATTTCAGCAATACATTGGTATGTAGAAGCTAACTCTAGTTCTGGGTTTACAGAAGGTTCGATTATTATGGCTCAAACAGCATTAGAACTAATCTATAATTGGCTAATAATTGAGCACAAAAAAATTCTAATTGGCAAGGATTCAGAGAATATTAGTGCAGCCAATAAAATCAGATTACTTCTATCTAATCTTAATATAGACTATAAGGTGCCATTATCATTTAACAAACTACAATCGTTTATTGATGACAGTAAAGATATAATTGATGCTCCAGATGCAGTTGTTCAAATTCGAAATGCAATAGTTCATTCACAAGAAGAAAAAAGGAAGAAACTAAGTTCTATTCATTATAAGGTAAAAGCTGAAGCATTAGGGCTATGTGTTTGGTATATTGAAATGTCTCTTTTGTATGTATTGAACTTTGATAACATATACTATAATAGATGTATTAGAGGACTTTTTACTTCGAACTCTAAACAACTTGTTCCATGGTCTAAAAAAGAAATAAAAACAAAATGCTAGCCCCTAACACATGCTTTGCCCATTGGCTGGCTGACGTGCACTTAACGGGTTTTGCTCCCGCATTAGCTTCGCTGATTTTCAATTCACTTTGTTGGTGATTGTCCTGACTTGGAGAAAACCGATTAATCAGATAAAAACGGCTATACTAAATCCGACCTCCCCAGCCCCTCCCAAGAAGAGAAACTGGTACTGTCGTATTTCAACAGGTAGATATTCCGATTCATTTATATAAATCCAGATCCTTCGGACTTGTGAAATAGAGCAGCAGAAGTAACCATTGTACATCCCACAGGCCAGTCCAACTCCCAACCGCACCCCGGCGGTAAGTTTAAACTTCTTGCTATAAAACTATTAACCGCCGTACTTGTTTAGCTATCAATACAAGCTCCTTTTTTGTTGTTTTAAATTTTGGTTTGCTCAAAAAAACACTGTATCTTAGTGGTGTTTTTAGAATTAACCGGGTTGTCAAACTCTAACCTTTCATTAAAATGGAAAACAATTATTGTATTATTATGGCTGGTGGCGTGGGAAGCCGCTTTTGGCCATTCAGTCGTAATAACCGTCCCAAACAATTTCTCGATTTCTTCGGTACCGGACGCTCTCTTTTGCAGCTTACCTTTGACAGAATAAACCATTTAGTTCCTGCCGCTAATATTCTTATCGTATCCAATGTTATTTATAAAGATTTGATCCTGGAGCAATTGCCGGAAATCAAGGCCGACCAGGTGCTATTGGAACCAAACCGCCGGAACACGGCCCCATGCATTGCTTACGCTGTAAACCGGATCAAAGCCATGACCAATAAAGCCAACATAATTGTGGCTCCATCGGATCATTTGATTTTGAAAGAAACCGACTTTTTGGAAACCATAAAAGCCGGATTTGATTTCGTAGAGAAAAATGATTGCATGTTGACCTTGGGAATCAAACCAAGCCGGCCGGAAACCGGTTACGGCTATATCCAAATTGACGAAGGTGAGTCCAACCTGCGTCGTGTAAAAACATTTACAGAGAAACCGAACGCCGAGCTGGCTCAGATATTCTTTGAAACAGGTGAATTTTTTTGGAATTCAGGCATTTTCCTGTGGAATCTTCAGACTATCGTAAAGGCATTTGATGACTTATTGCCGGAGGTTGCAAACAAGTTTAATGCCGGGAGAGAGTTCTACAATACCGAAAAGGAGCAAGCATTTATCGACGAAATGTACCCTTCGTGCCCCAATATCTCCATCGACTATGGAATTATGGAAAAAGCCGAAAACGTACATGTTTTATGCTCCGACTTCGGATGGACCGACCTGGGAACCTGGGGATCACTCTACGAAATGTCGCCCAAAGACGAGAACGAGAATGTGACATTGAAATGCAACACTGCCTTTTACGAAAGTGAAGGAAATATCGTTGCCTTGCCGTCTGATAAACTTGCGGTGATACAAGACCTGGAAGGTTATATTGTAGCCGAATCTGACAACGTATTGCTTATATGCAAGCTGGAAGAGGAACAACGTATCCGGCAGTTTGTAAACGATATGCATGTGCAGTTCGACGGAAAATTTAATTAATAGTTTAGAATTGGCAGTTGACAGTTGGCAGTTGATAATGCAGGAAAAGAATTCCCGTTTATCAACTGCCAACTGTCAACTATTAACTGATATACATGGCTGATATTATTCATCTTTTACCCGATTCGGTAGCCAATCAAATTGCAGCTGGCGAAGTGATTCAACGTCCGGCATCGGTGCTAAAAGAGTTGGTTGAAAATTCAATAGATGCGGGAGCAACTTTTATTCAAATTGTGATAAAAGATGCCGGACGCACGTTGGTACAGGTGGTTGATAATGGGAAAGGCATGAGTGAAACAGATGCCCGTATGGCATTCGAGCGACATGCCACATCGAAGATAAAAAACGCAGATGACCTGTTTGCCCTGCGTACCATGGGGTTTCGTGGGGAAGCGTTGGCTTCGATAGCCGCCGTTGCTCAAGTGGAATTGCGGACACGCCGTGCCGAAGATGAACTGGGCGTGTTGGTAGAAATTGCCGGAACACGGGTTTTCAAACAAGAAACAGTACAATGTGATTTAGGTACTTCTTTTCAGGTAAAGAATCTGTTTTTCAACGTTCCCGCACGCCGTCGGTTTCTCAAGAGCGATAATGTGGAAAAGAGCCATATTCTGACCGAATTTTACCGCATTGCCCTGGTCAACACCTCAGTGGCATTTTCTTTTTTCGATGGTGATGAGGAAATTTTTCAATTGCCGGCTTCCAACAATAAAATCCGGATTGAAAACATCTTTGGCAAAAATGCCAAAAAGCGTTGGCAGCAACAACTCCTGAATATCGAAACCTCGACCAACCTGGTAACTATTTATGGCTACGTTGGGAAACCTGAATACGCACAAAAATCGGCAACCCAGTATTTCTTTGTGAATGGTCGCTACATGCGTCATCCGTATTTTCATAAAGCTGTGCTACTAGCCTACAATCAAATGATCCAGGCCTCGGAAAGCCCCAATTATTTCATCTATTTCGATGTTGACCCGCAAACTATCGATGTCAATATTCATCCAACGAAAACGGAGATTAAATTTGAAAACGAACAGGCAATCTGGTCCATCCTTTCGGCAGCTGTAAAAGAAGCGTTGGGGAAATTCAACGTAGTCCCATCCATTGATTTCGACCAGGAAGGTGCGATAGATATGCCTACCAGCATCTCCATTGAAAATGTCCGTCCACCCCAAACCAATTTCAACCCGAACTATAATCCGTTCGGAACAACGAGTTACAAACGTCCGAACTTGGATTGGGAACAATTGTATGGCAGCTTCGAAAAGCAAGAAGAGCCTGTCGAATCGAACATCGACTGGGAATCGAACACCGAGCTAGTGGTAACGCCTTCGTTCATCCAGCAGGAACCGCAGCAAGTTATTGAAAATATGGAGACACGAGCCGAAAATTTTCAATACAAAAACCGCTATATCCTGACCGGAATAAAATCAGGCTTACTGATGATTGACCAGCACAGAGCCCATATTCGTATTTTGTTCGATTTATTTCTTGCCCAGATCGAAAATTCAAAAGGAGTTTCGCAACAAGTTTTATTTCCTGAAATCCTTGAACTCAGTGCTGACGATGCTTTGTATTTCGAACAAATCCTGCCTGATTTACAACATGTAGGTTTTGAATTTGAAGCTTTGGAGAATCATTCTTACAGCGTGAAAGGAGTTTCGGCCCAAATAGGAACCGGTAGCGTGATTGACTTACTCCTCGATATGCTCGACAAAGTAAAAACCACTGCGCTCGACCCTACAGCAAGCATCCACGAAACTATTTCCTTGTCGCTGGCTGAAGCCTCTTCGCTGAAAGCCGGACAACGACTGTCGACTGAAGAAATGAGCGACCTCATTGACCGCCTCTTTGCCTGCGCCAATCACAACTTCACGCCCGATGGAAAGAAAATCATGACGATTTTCGATCAGGATGAACTGGAAAAGAGGTTCAAATAGGATTTTAGGATTTTGTACAAAACAAAGAAAGAGATTGCCCGGCCGGACAGTCTCTTTCTTTGTTTCCTGGGTATTGATATGGACTCAAAGTTACAATACCACTTTCGCAACCCTGTTGCCCACGCCCACCAACAACATGCCTTTTACCGAAACCAGAATGGTATTTATCCCCTCGATTGCCGGCTTCCGGACCAATCTTTGTCCTGATGCATCAATGATTTGAATCAGTTCGCCCGCAGAAGCCGAAAACACAATAGTGCCATTGATGACCGAAATGGGCAATTGCGCATGGATCGTATTCAAACCAGTTGCAATTGTTGTGGACAAAGTTGATTTTTCTCCAAACGTCGTTTCAAGTTTCGCCTGATTCCGGGCTTTCACTCGAAAGCCATAGGCAGTATTCCGGGCCAGGTCAATGAGCGTGATGGTCGACCAGACATTCGCTGTTTGCCAAACAGGACTTACCCCAAGTGCTCCATCAGCCTGAACATATTGGTTGGAAACGGCCTCTTGTATAGCAAACTCCGTTGACACCGGGTTGTCATTTCCATTGATGATCAAATCCAAGGTATTGGCTGTAGGATTATTTAATGTAGGTGCCAAGGGGACATTTGCTGCAGTAAAAAAACTGGCTTCCGAACCGAAAGTTGTTTCAGTTGCTGCTCCATTGCGGGCTTTCAAATGAAACCGGTATTGGGCATTGGGATCTAAATCCACTACAGACATGATAGACCATACCGATGCCGTTTGCCAAACTGCAGCTTCACCCAGCGATCCATCAAGCTGCACATACCTGGCAGACCCAACTTCCTGTATGGCAAGTTCTATTTCAGCAGGATTCAGGTCTTTTTCTATTTCCACATCCAAGCTATGTTCCGTAGGGTTTGTCACTTTAGGAGCTGAAGGAATATATGCCAGGGTAAATTGCGTTACCGAACTTCCATAGGCAGTTTCCACACCAGCCCCGTTACGTGCTTTAACCTGAAAAGTATATTCCGTATTTGCATCCAAATCAATCACTGATACAGCTGACCAGCCAGCAGCTGTTTGCCAAACAGGAGTTGAACCAAGCGATCCATCCGGCTGAACAAATTTAGAAGAACCGGTTTCTTGTATGGCAAATTCTGTAACAGAAGGATTTTCATTCCCATTGACTGCAATATCCAGCGTGTGGGCTGTTGGATTATCAACGACTGGTGCAACAGGTATGTTAGCTAACGTAAAGAAACTCTTTTCATTATCGCTCAGGCTGGTTCCGGCAGCATTCGTTGCGTAAGCTTTATAAAAATACTGTGTATTGGCATCCAATCCCGCTACTGCTTTTGAATAAAATCCAACAGCACTCCCGCCTTCAACAACTCTTTTATCTGCTAAAGCAACATTACCGATTGTGCTATAACAAAAACCCCGTTCCAAAACCGGCAAACCGCCATCATGGGTAACTTCTCCGCTGAGAGTAGCCACAGCAGCTTCCAGGTGCGAAACATCCCCGGTTGTCACCACAGGCAAACCGATTGACAAGACATTACCACTCGGGGCCATATTTCCGATATTTACAAGGCTGCCTCCGGCATTCAACAGGTTGGAAGTGTAATGAATGCCATTAATTGTCCGATCTGAAATGATACATGGAATAAAGGTTCCGGAAGCAGAGGCAGCAACATCGGCAATAACTAAATAATCCCTGTTACTTCCCTGAGGGATATAAGGCTGATTAATTCCACTAAAAACCAGATTGGATCCTGAAACAACTCCAGTGGCAAGTATCTCGGCCATTTCAGCTGGGTCAGCAATCCCATTTGAATTTACATCGGCAATTAACCTGAAGTTAAGCAAGCTATTCCCCTCACCCATTGTTGCTGTTCCGGCTTGCTTTAGCGTCAATCTTCTTATTGTAGAGTTACCCTCATCCGCACTTAAATTAAACTGAAACAAAACCTGATTCAGGCTTCCCCTGGCCAAGTCTCCTTTAGCCGGCGAATTTGCTCCCAGACTCACGGTTTGTTTAATCGGTGAAAAAGCCAATTGTTTAAACGAGTTTAATCCCGTCAACTTTCTCAATGTGGTTATAGTTATTGCATTTGTTCCATTATCTTCCCCACGAACCAATGTTGTAGTACTGCATGCATAAACAATTGCACCGTTTTGCCCTGTTGAAAAAGAATATCCACTCCAGTCTACAGCAACTCCATATACAGAAGCCAGGGTCAGGCCTAACGAAGCTGTACTCCATGATCCACCGCTATACAAAGCTGTTTCTGCATTATATGATCCACTGTAAGTATATCTCACAATCTTTCCACTGATACACACATAGATCGTAAGTCCATCCGGACTCACCGAAAAAGCATAAGGCGAAGTTGCTCCAACTGCAATGGTCGAAGGAGAAGCTGGTGCGGTAGGTTTTCCCGCTCCAACCAGATAAATTCCATCAGTACCCGATCCGGTTGAATAAAACAACTGGCCATTAAAGATATTCACTACCCGGGTATTAGTTGAAGTATTTGAAACTGTCGTAACATTCGCTCCATTAGACGAATACCTGATTCCGAGGCTGCCACCACTGGTCCAGAAATTTGTCCCATCATCACTGGCCGCTCCCCTGTAATCATTTGCAGACGAGAACCATCCTGATGCTGAAGCCTGAATTCCCGAACCAATTGTACCCGCACCATTTACTGTTCTTATTGCCGGCAAGGTAAACGATGAACTCAGATCACCTAAATTAGCATTGTATCCGGGTATGATTAGGTACCTCCCATTCTCGGATCTGGTTATTCCTCCATTGGAGGTAGTGGTAGCTCCACAGACAATTTTAGCCGATCCGGCAGAAGGAAGGGATAAACTAAAATTTGGTGAAGTTTGATTCTGTGTATTTGGAAGATATTCTTCTACTGCAATTGTTGAACCCCAAGTACCCTGCGTGATATTAAAACCCAAAGCTATTGAAGATCCGGTGGCAGTCGCATTAGCATTAATGACAATACTATTTTCATCTATAACAGTCAATATTGCCGCAGAGCTTGGAATTCCCACTCCTGAAACCGACATGCCCGGACTAAGTGAGCTTGTAGATGATAGGTTATTAATTGTCGCACTGCCCGTGGTAGTATTACCTGCTAAAACCACTGCATTGAAAATTAATGTTGCAGTGGACACAGAACTGGTTGCAGCCGAAGTAATCGTTATACTCGTAGCGTTGACAACAGTTAGAATAGTTGCCCCGCTTGGTATTCCGGTTCCAATCACCGACATTCCGGTACTCAATGATTCCGTAGATGATATATTTGTTATCGTAACACTCCCTTTAGTTATCTTTCCCGTAAATCCCCTGATGGCCCCATCGGTTGGAGATATATTTTTAAATATCGTCAGATATCCATCATTGAATCTTGTCTGCGTTTGGCCAAAAACAAGATGGGGTGCAAACAAAAAATAGAATAAAACCGCAAAAGTGAAATTGGGCTTATATCCAACCCGACCAACTAATAAGAGTTTACTAAATAAAATTAGCGTAATAGAGGGAATTGTTACACCTAGAAAAGAACAGTTTTTCATAATGTCGTTTTTATCTGTACTTAAATATATTTACTAATAGTTTCTCCAAAGTAAAAGACCATCAGATCAATCAAAATGATTGTCAGATCAATACAAAGCAATAGAATTAATACAACTAAAATTTTAGAAAGCAAATATAAATAACTTTTCTATAAAAAAGAAATAAATCTACAAATAAATTGTACTTTATGCTACATTTGATTTTGCGAATGAATAAAAACAGAAACAATCTATATTCATCGATATAACTGAGGGGATAAAAGAAAGGCTACCCAACGGTTGGATAGCCTTTAAATACAAGGAATAAGTCTCGTCTATAAGATTACTTTTGAAATTTGATTTCCAATTTTTACCAGCAACACTCCATGAAGAAAAACAGGAACTATATTCTTTCCTTCAACCGTCAATTTTTGAAGTATCTTTTGACCAATGGAATTATATATCTGGAGAATTTCTCCTTCTGAAGAATTAAATATTATATTTCCATCATGAGTAGAAACGGTTAACGGTAATTTGACAGTATCTATTCCCGTATTAATTTCTGCAAATCCGTTTAGCTTCCTGCTTACCGACATTGCATTATCACTCGACAACATTAAAGTTGCGGTATGATTTCCGGCCGAGGTTGGTAAATAAGTAACTGTTACTATCGTATTCGGAACTGAATTACCTGCCAGTGGAACTGAGTAGCGGGAAAGAGAAAACTGATTTGCATCTGTTCCAATCAAAGACAAACTTAAGTCATAACTCAAATTGACCGCGCTAACATTTATGGTTTGAGAATTTGCTTTTCCAACAACAGAGCTTAAAGTCAGATCGGATATGTCGGTTAAAGCAAGGGTCGGAACGGGGGTTACAATACCTGCACAAACAACCGTTTGAGGAGATGCATCGATAGAGGATACCGAGATATTTTCATTATATATATTGGGAGTCAATCCTGATTTGAGTCTGGCATAAATAGTAGTATTAGGAACAAGCCCACTGGAAGGTGAAAGAGTAATCACATTCATTGGTTGAAACAAACTGCCGGTTCCCAAAGATATTTCATAATCTGCAGGTGGAGTTATAGTAATATCATGAGTGAAGTTAGTCCCTCCCACGGTGAAGTTTTGTTCCGCAGAGGGCCCTTTGCCGGATATATAGGTAAAGCCTGTAAAAGTGTTAGGAGCAATAGATAGAATAGACCCCGCAGCCAAATTAATATCTCCAATTGCAATATTGCCATTTGTCCTGGTTGGGTAGGACCATCTTAGATAACGAGTAGTAGGTAATAAAGTCGTAAATGTTTCAGTAACTATCGCCTTATTAGTTAATACTGTCCCATTCGTGGAGTTATACAATTGAACAACTGTATACGTAACGCCATCAGCCGATTCCTCCAACATAAAATTGCCGGGAAACCTAGCCGCCGTGGTAGCTTGCAGCCACTCCATCTTGAATGAAAGAGTGCCTGGCGTACCAGAAAAGTTCAGTATCAAATAGCTTCCCACTGAAGCAAATTTTATTTTAGGAGAGGAAACATAGTCAATTCCAAGAATGGATTGGGATAAACCCAATACGGCAGTACCAGGATTACCTCCTGAGTAACTAAAAGGTAAGCTGGCCTGACTCCAAAGACCTAAATTCCCAAACAACAAGAAAGTGACAACGAGTAGATATTTAGACATAGCGTTCTGTTTTATATTACAATTAATCAGGTTTGACATATCGATCAGATTTTTTCATCCTGATATTCCAGAATATCTGCTGGCTGGCAATCCAAAACCTTGCAAATTGCTTCAAGTGTGCTAAAGCGGATTGCCTTAGCCTTACCGGTTTTCAATATGGATAGATTCGCGGGCGTGATATCCACCTTTTCTGACAACTCATTTAGCGAAATTTTTCGTCGAGCCATCATCACATCCAAATTCACAATTATCGGCATACTTTCAAATTTTCTATATTCTATAATCCGTCAAAACACTCAAACACTCAAAACTCCAACTCAATTTTCACAACGTGTTAGATAGTCAAATCCTGCTCCTCTTTTATTTCAACACCAATTCTCAGAATTTCGTTCATAATCAGAATAACAATACCCATGATAATCGGATTAAAATCAATCACCTTAGCATAACTAAAATTGTAGTGTAACAAATCAATCAACACCTGTGCCGAATAAATATTTATAGCTTGTCCCAACGAACCAACAAGACCTGTCATAAGGAGTATTATTCCAATTCGATTGATCCGCTTTAGATTTCTCCGATCAAAAACCTCTGAATTCTGAAGAGACCGAACGATCTTTACAACCAAAAAAACAATCCATACCCCGAACACCAACGTAGCCACTATAAATAGAGAATAAATAACCTCCAATGCTACCCAATAAACCGGTTTATTCGGTAAGGAATGTACTAAAACGGTCATATTGCTCGGACGAACCAATACTTTCTCGCCTGTCTTAGTATTTGTTTCAGATTCTTCCATATAACCGGAGGTCTTTGAAACCACATCTAACAATACAAATTCATCAGTTTTTTCTTTATGCTCCAGCTGGTATTTGGCGATAGTCATACCATATTTAACTCCTTCAATAAAAGGCAGAATAGCTCCCTGATAAATACTTCCAAAAAAAACTATCAACAAGACTATACATAAGATTTTAATTCGCTTCATTTTATTATATAGAAAGAGTTTTCTATTCGTTTAAAATACAAAGTAATATATATTTTTTTGAATATCAAAATTAATTTGTTGTTTCTCGATAAATATCAAAGGAATCATCAAGTAGCATATTAGGTTATAAATCCAGATTGAAAATAGCTGAACGCTGCCAACAATTCGGCTCTTAAAACATTAAATCAAATCTCAAGGATATTATCTGTAATAAATCGACCCAAGTTATGCATAACAATCACTCCTGCAAGCATTTTTCAAAATAAAACAGTCTAATTATAGAAGATATAGAAATAAATAATTACTTTTGCAAGCTTTTTTGGCGGAATAAAAGCAATCCAACTTACTTACATATAATTTATACGACAAATCTAAGTCATTTACATTTTCATATATAAACACATCAAAAGCAAGAGATGAAAAATAAATATATAGATCTTATCGAGCAGAGTTTTGAGTTTCCTAACGAAGAATTCAACATTGTAGAAAACGAATTGGAATGGTGTGGAGTGCCATTAATGGACATCATCAAACAATACGGAACCCCATTACGCATATCGTATCTACCTAAAATAGCGCAAAATATACAAAAAGCTCGTCGTATGTTCAATGTCGCAATGGCTAAAGTTGATTACAATGGCGATTATAATTATTGCTACTGTACAAAGAGCTCGCACTTCTCATTTGTTATGGAAGAAGTGCTTAAACATGGCGTTCATCTCGAAACTTCATCAGCATTTGATATCAATATAATGGAATCATTGTACGAACAAGGACTTCTCAAGATGGATACTTTCGTAATATGTAATGGATTTAAACGCCCTCAATATGTTGAAAACATTCAAAATCTAATGCGAGAAGGATTTACAAACGTAATTCCTATACTTGATAATAAATTCGAATTGGACTTATTTCTAAAGGATTTTGACATCAAGTTTAAAGTTGGTATTCGTATTGCGGCTGAAGAAGAACCGAAGTTTGACTTTTATACTTCCCGCTTAGGTATACGATATAATGACATCATTCCGTATTACACCAAACACATTGCAAACAATCCACAAGTAGAACTAAAGATGTTGCACTTCTTCATCAATACGGGGGTAAAGGACACTGCATACTACTGGAATGAACTAAATAAAGCAGTGAACCTGTATTGCGAGCTCAAGAAAAAATGTCCCGAATTGGACAGTTTAAATATTGGTGGTGGTTTTCCAATCCAGACACACCTCGACATGGTGTACGATTACGAATATATGGCCGAGGAAATTGTAGCACAGATCAAAACTATTTGTACGCAAAACGGAGTTCCGGAGCCACATATATTCACAGAATTCGGATCGTATACTGTCGGAGAAAGTGGAGCTATGCTTTACTCGATTGTAAACCAAAAGAAACAAAACGACCGAGAGCTTTGGAATATGATTGACAGTTCGTTTATGACAACACTACCGGATACATGGGCTATCAACCAACGCTACGTCTTCCTGGCAATAAACAATTGGAACTCAGAATATGAGCGGGTAAATCTTGGCGGTCTAACTTGCGACAGCGAAGACTTTTACAATGCCGAAGTTCATTCCAATGCAGTGTTCCTTCCCAAAATGCATGAGGATCGCGAGCAATACATCGGATTTTTTCATACCGGAGCATATCAGGAATCACTAAGTGGTTTCGGAGGAATTCAGCATTGCCTGATACCGGCACCTAAATTAGTGATAATAGATCAGGATGAAGATGGCGAATACTTCACAAAACTATTTGCTAAAGAACAGAGTTACAAATCAATGTTGAAAATTTTGGGTTACTAAACAGGTTCGAAAATAAGATTATAGAAAGACTCGCTCTGAAAGCTTCAGAGCGAGTCTTTCTATTTAAAGGCAATTAGAAAAAATATACGGAGTTAAGCGATTTCGTTAGAATAATATCCCGGGTTATCCTGCCACACACAGCTAATGTAGCTCTACGATTACTATTTTTAAGTACTAACACAATCTTTTTACATTAAGCGTCTTTAATTAAAAATAATTATCTACTTTTGCACAATTATTTAAACAATTATTAATCCAAAAAAAACAAATTCAATGATTATGAAAAAAGTAACGTACCTATTATTTCTACTACCTTTAATCTTTATTTCTTGTTCAAAAAATGAAGTCGACACGAGAGATGATTATGTAGGAACCTGGAACGAAAGTTCAGTGGGCTCTATGTCCTTATTGCTTAATGGAAGCATTGTAAGCACAACGCCTTTATCAGATTCTCAAACAGGTATAGAAATAACAAAGTCCGGAACCAATCAATTGGTCATTGACGGCCTGCCAGTAACAGTCTCCGGTTCAAAGCTTATTATAGAATCAAACACGCAAACCGAAACACAAGATGGCATTACTATGACCGTAACTTCAAAATATAGTGGTACAGCTTCTAAAAATGTGATTGTAGTTAATGAAAACTATACCGGGAGCTGGTCAATGACTGGTATGAGCGGCACAATTTCCGGTAGTTCGGTTTATACTTTTACCCGCTAGAAAATGCCGGTTCGGGGCTTTAGAACATGCCAACCCACACAAAGATGAAAGAAGCCTGCTTAACAAACAGGTTTTTTTCATTTCACCTTACTCCTCAATGCTTTTTACAATTCGAGTCCTTTTACAGAACACTGAATGAAAGTTGAAATTTTAGACTGAGATTCTGCGGATATTAACAGACGACATGATGGCATCTGTTTTCTCTTGCTTATTTGGCACAGTTCCGGGAAACTACGCCAGCAGAGGGTTACAGAACTGCAACGCACGTATTTACTGCGCTCACCCACCGATTTAGTGCGTTATTGCACATTTCCACCTCGATATTTCACTAATCCGGTGCAATAACGCACCCTTTTGCTACGTTATCGCACTGAATTGGAGCATTCACGCACGTTTTGACCTTAACATCACACCTATTTAGTGCGATGTTGCACTCTTTTACTGCGTGAACGCATTTTTTCGCACCAAATCAGCTCACTTGTTCGCCATATCATATAAGATTTGCGTTGTTTAATGTTTGGTGAGATCACTAATTGCAAATTCAGATAGCAGCGGAACAAGGAAATAGCACTTGCTTTCAAACACATTAACACCTACTAAATAATTTTCATAACCATCCATCATAAACTATCACAATTAGACGATGAATCACTTCATCATGAAATGATAAAGCATATCGTAAATAATCGAGGTTGGATTGTGATTCGCATCTTTCATTTTTTGGCAACAAAAAAAAACCGGATTGGTTTTTCAAACAATCCGGTTTTTTGTATAAACAAAGTGATTTACTCTCCTTCTTCGAAATAGCTGGAATTTGTGCTTAGCTTATTGATAAGCGGATTGGCATACATCTCGAGTAATTTTCGCATCAAAAAGCTTTCATCTTTATCCGGAATATCTATTTTGGCAATCTGCAACGACAGGTACTTTTCGAAATCAAGTTTTTCAATCGTAGTATATTCACTTGTAAAATTCTTTTCATTCTTCAATTTATCAAAAGCTATTTTGTTATTCGTGAATATATTGTAATTAGCATGTATACGTTTATCGATCAACTCGGCAACCAATGCCAATTGCTCATTACGACTATTTGCTTCATCGGCAATCACTCTCAATTCTTTATTAATATCGCCGGTAATTTCATAAACCACTTTTCCCTTATATCCTGTTACACCGGTTTGCATATTTATCAGGTCATCCTTGGGGTCTTTTTTGAAACAAGGATTATCGCGCTTCAATTGCATTTCCTTTGCTTTCAGGAAGTCGCATGGATCATATTCGTACGATATACTTAGAGGACAAATATTCAATGCAGTGAGATTTTCAATTAAGTTCCCAGACCCAGCCATATTAAACATTTTCAACAAGCTTTCTTGTGTCCTGTCGTTCGAATCCTTTGCACGGCCTTCACGTTGCGCAATCCAGATAGATTGTTTTTTCGCTGCAATAGTATGGGCAATATAAGCTGAGAGTCGCTGAGAACTCTCCAAGATATTGCGGGCACTCAGTCCACGTTTTACAATAAAACTTTTATTAACACGTACTAAATCTTCAATCCAGGGAAAAATCAACAAATTATCACCTATAGCAATTTCGACCGTATCCATATTCTTTTCAATAAACTTTCCACACAGAAAAGCCGAATCAAGAATAATATCCCTATGGTTGGAAATATAAAGATATGCTTTGGAAGCATCTATTTTATTAAGTCCATTCAAATCAATCCCTTTGGTCATGTTAGCTTCCAGGTATTGCAAAAACGGATACACCATCTCTTTTTGAAAAGCATAATTCGAATGATAACTCATCAAGCGTTGCTTTATTATTTCTTTTGGCAGCAACGGATAAATAGTACTCAGCACTTTCATAAATTGCTTTTCACCACTCAAACGCTCTAACACCCCATGCACTTCCTCGTTATTAAAACAACGTATTTCTTCAAAGTCAAATTCCATAATCTTGTTGATTTAAACGAATTAATATATTTTTAAAACCAATTATTTACCGAGTTGTTCAAACAAAAAACTCAAATAAATATACAACACCGGAGCAGCTAAAAGCATGCTATCGAACCTATCCAGCAAACCTCCATGCCCGGGGATTAAATCACCCGAATCCTTGACATTGACAGTACGCTTCATTAACGACTCAATTAAATCGCCTAACGTTCCAAAAGCAACAATTATTTCTGAAAAGATAAGCCAATTCAGTAGACTTATCTGAGGAATAAACAACGAGAATACGTAGCCCGAAAGCAACGCAAACAGTGCACCACCAAAAAAGCCTTCCCATGATTTTTTAGGAGAAATTCTTTCAAACAACCGATGTCTTCCAAACAGCACTCCAACCAAATACGCACCACTATCATTTACCCAAATGGTAACGAAAACCGACAACAACACTATTGGTTGCCACCCATCAATAAACAAAATAAAATTAAGCAACGAAAATGGCAATGCTATAAATATTTGCCCAAATATAAAATAGGCCCAATTATGAAGTGGGTTTGGTTTTTGCTTATATAATTCAGAAATAAACACAGCTACCACATAAAGACCATAAATTGAGAATAAGTGATAGTGACAAATTCCCGACGAGCAAAGAGATGAAGAAGCAAAGAGCAGTATTCCTCCAAATAAAGCTACCCATAAGCTTACCTCCACATCCTCTTGCAAATTAGTTAGTTTATGAAACTCGCGCACCGCCCAACCGCATATCAAAGCAAAAACAATAGCAAACGAGAATTGACTAAGCAAAATTGAACCAACAATCAACACTACAAATAAAAAACCACTCAAGGTTCGTTTCACAAAGTTATTCATACGTATTTACAATAATTTAAGGGCTAATAATCTATTCTTTAATTTGTTTTGAGTAGTTTCATAATCTCATCAAGCTTTGGCGACAAGATAATTTCTGTCCGCCGGTTACTTGCCCGGCCTTCTGGAGTAGAATTAGATGCACGGGGAGAAAATTCACCTTTTCCGGATGCAGTCAGCCGGGTTGGTGCTATTCTATATTCATCGGTCAGAATGCGAACAATAGAAATTGCTCTGGCAACGCTTAAATCCCAGTTATCGTGATAAATAGCTGTTTTAATAGGAATATTATCAGTATGCCCTTCCACCAGAATGTCTATTTCCGTATTTTTACCGAGTACATCAGCCAACACCTTAATTGCGTCAAGCCCTTTGCTTTCTATAGCAGCACTTCCCGATTTAAATAGCAGCTTATCAGACATTGAAACATACACTTTTCCATTTCTGACTTCAACCGAAAGTTCGTCCGATTTAAATCCTAACAAAGCATCACGCAAAATATCATTCAGTCGTTTTGTAATTGAATCCTGACGAGCCACCACTTTTTTTAAATCATTTAGTGCAGCTTCTCTCTCACTCAAGAGTTTTTCCTTTGCCTGCAATTCAGCTGACTTTTGCTTCATCGAAGCATTAAACTGTTGGTTTTGGGATAAATTTTTATCCAACAAATCACTGTTCTGCTTTTCAAGTTTCAGCACTGTAGCATTTAACGCCGAAGTATCTTTCTCCAATTCATAAATCTGCTTTTCTCTCGAAGACAAAGTAGTGCATAAAGAGTCACGCTCTTTGATGACAGTCAAGACAGCCTTAGGCAAAAATAATTTTTTCGTCGGTTTTTGTTCACCACATTTATAAATAGGCTTACAGGCAAACAAACTCACCGCTACAACTATAAAAACCAATTTTGAAAGTTTCATATAATATTTTCACAAAAACAAGATTTATAATAGAGCTAACATTCAATACATTATTTAAATAACATTCAAAAAGGTATGATTATTAGCCGAGAAACTCAAAGTAAAACATGACAAATCCGTACAGGGAACCAATCATATTGAAGACTAAAACACTTACAAAGATAACAAAACTTTATTCTTTGGCCAGAAAAACAACAAATTCTTTTCCCGCACAAACGAGAGCCAAACACAAAACAAGCCACCCAAATTAGGCGGCTTGTTTTGCGGTAAGTCATGCGACGGTAAAATTATGCCAGACCTACTCCTGTATTTTCATCTGAGCCTTTATCTGTCAATTCGGCCTCCTCTGACTTGGTCTCGTCCAACGCATCCGTATTTCCGTTTTGAGCCATCAATTCATCATTTCTGGATGTCCATGGACGCTTTCCAAATATCCGTTCCAAGTCTTCGGCAAAAATAACCTCTTTTTCAATCAATAGTTCAGCCAATTGATTATGTCCGGCTGCATTATCTTTCAATATTTTTTTAGCACGCTCATATTCAACGGCAACTATATCTTTTGCTTCCGAGTCAATTAGTTCAGCAGTTTTTTCGCTATATGGTTTGGTGAAACCATAATCAGAATTACCGGTAGAATCATAGTAACTCATATTAGCCAGTTTATCGCTCATACCAAAATAAGCTACCATAGAATAGGCCCGTTTGGTAACACGTTCTAAATCATTTATAGCCCCCGTTGACATTTGGTGCAAGAATACTTCTTCTGCAGCACGCCCACCCAAAGTGGAGCACATTTCATCAAGCATATGTTCACGATTTGTCAGCTGACGCTCCTCCGGCAAATACCATGCAGCACCCAGCGCTTCGCCACGAGGAACAATAGTCACTTTTATAAGCGGATTGGCATGTTCTGTCATCCAACTGATAGTAGCATGCCCAGCTTCGTGATAAGCAATCGACCTCTTTTCTGCAACAGTGGTAATCTTCGTCTTCTTTTCCAATCCACCCACTATTCGATCCACAGCATCCAGAAAATCCTGCTTTTCAACAAATGATTTATTCTTACGAGCGGCTATCAACGCAGCCTCATTACAAACATTCGCTATATCAGCTCCTGAGAATCCTGGGGTTTGACGAGACAAGAAATTTACATCTACAGTCTCGTTGATTTTAATCGGACGAAGATGGACATTGAAAATTTGTTTCCGTTCATGAACATCCGGCAAATCCACATGAATCTGACGATCAAAACGCCCTGCACGAAGCAGAGCCTTATCCAGAATATCAGCCCGGTTAGTTGCTGCAAGGATAATAACACCACTATTAGAGCCAAAGCCATCCATCTCGGTCAACAATTGATTCAACGTATTTTCACGTTCGTCATTACTTCCCATATTTGGGTTCTTTCCACGGGCACGACCAACGGCATCAATCTCATCTATAAAAATAATACATGGCGCTTTCTCTTTTGCCTGGCGGAACAAATCACGAACACGTGAGGCTCCTACCCCCACAAACATTTCAACAAAATCGGAACCCGACATAGAAAAGAAAGGCACATCTGCCTCGCCTGCAACTGCTTTTGCCAATAACGTCTTTCCAGTCCCCGGAGGGCCTACAAGCAAAGCTCCTTTCGGAATTTTCCCTCCCAACTCTGTATATTTTTCAGGACTCTTCAAAAAAGACACTATCTCTTCAATTTCTTGTTTTGCCTCCGCCAAACCAGCAACATCCTTAAATGTAACCTTATTGCTAGTATCACCTTTATCAAATAACTGTGCTTTTGATTTTCCTACATTAAAAATGCCTCCTGAACCGCCACCCATTTGACCCGACATACGACGATTCATAAACACAAAGAAAAACACCAATAATAAAATGGGCAAGATACTATACAAGAAAAGATCAACATAGTTTCTACTATCCTTATATTCAACTCCTACTTTAATGCCATATTTATCCTCAGCCGTTTGTATAAATCTCGAAAATTCTTCTGACGGAACACTCACCATGATAAGCCGCTCCTTAGCATACGACTCGTAGTCAACACCATATACTTTCTTCAATATTTCGGTATTTTTTCTGGTAAGCGAATCCCTTAAGGCTTTTGCATTATAAGCAAAAGCTTTATAATTAGCTCCAAATGTTCTTTTTAGAAACACTGAATCAACCGGTACTTTGGTATAATCAATTAGTTTTGCCTCAATCCCATTTTTTGAATTATACACATCAACCTTCTCAATCATCCCTTGCTTTACATACTCCTTAAAAGTAGTGAAAGGCACCTCTTTTGCCGGCGAATTCTCTTTGAAAAAATATGAACCAAGCAAGAACAATATGATAGTACCATAAATCCAGGAAATATTAAATTTCGGGAATTTACTGTTTGGTTTAATCGGATTTTGATTTGGCGCTTTATTTTCCATTATTTTAATATTGTTTTCTTGTTATTTAGTTATAGATAAAACAAAAAACTTATATGTTGGTTTTGATTTTACTCAATAAAAAATTAAAAACTAGAGCACATCCTCTAATTTTTTCAGATCGGCATCGGACCATAAATGTTCGATGTCATAAAACGCCCGCGTAGGCCGTTGAAATACATGTACTATGATTTGCCCATAATCCATTGCTATCCATTCGCAATTTTCGAAACCATCGGTTGCATAGGGCTTAACTTGAATTTGCTCACGAACCCAATCTTTAATTGATAGAGCAATAGCATTTACGTGGGTATTTGAATCTCCTTCACAAATCACAAAATAGCTACATGGAGCTTCCTGTAATTTAGTCAGATTAACAACAACTATATTTTTACCTTTCCTTTCCTGTATTCCTTCAACAATCTTATCTACAATTTGTTCGTTTTCTCTCATTCTGTTATTAAATTACTTTTATTTTCGAAAATGGTTACAAAGATACGGTTAAATGCCCGAAAATGAAAATGTTGTTGAGATGAATATCTTATAATGTTCATTAAATCTAACAAAAAATTCAATCCCAATTTCTCCAACACCCATATTCCTTACAAATAAGAAAAAAATGGACAAAAGCACAATTCCTTAAATAAAAAAATCCGACACGAAATATCGCGTCGGATTTTTAAATGCATTATTCAATCAATTACTTCAAAATTGACAAGAAAGTTTCGTCAGTAGCAAACTTAGAGAATTCGATATCTTTTGCTGCTTTAGCCGCAAATGAACTATCTTGTTTTACTGCCCCTTTCAAGTTGCTGTAAACTGCATCACGATCATTCGTACGAGCTCCAATAACAGCACCTAGATATGAAGTTGTAGCATTTGGCTGAGCCACTGCAGACAAAGTCTTGCGAGCTCCACTATAATCTCCATTCAAAATCTGCAATAAAGCAGCATTATTTGAAACAGCTGAACCGTAATAAGTTTTTGCTTTTGCATAATCGCCTTTGATTGTGTATATTGTACCCAAACCTTGGCTCAAATTACCAGAAGTACCTGCAGCTTTACCCAACGATTCTTCAGCAGTTGCCAAATCTCCTTTTGCCAATGAAGCAAGACCTGAATTGTAGTTTACATCAGCAGATTTAGGATCAATTTCTGTTGCTTTCGCAAAATAGCGAGCAGCATCTTCAACATTTCCTTGTTGGTATTTCACTACACCTAAATTATTGAATCCACGAGCATCAGTTGGGTAAACTTCAGTAACTTTTTGGTATGTAGCTGCCTTTTCGCCTAAATCGTTAGTCAAAGTTGCTGCATAAAGCAATTCTTCAACAGACAGTTTAGAAGCATCTTCTTTGGCCAATTTAGCGATTTCAGCATCTGATTTTCCTGTAACATCAACTGTCAAATTCAGACGAGAACGACGTAATTTTGGAAGAATTTCTTCAGCGATAGATTTAAATGCAACAGACAGGTTTTTAATTTCACGCTCACGTTGTTCCGGATCTGTATACATTGTCAAAACACGCAAAATAACTTGTTTATCCTGAATGTTTGATTTTTCCATCAAAGCTTGGAAACCAGCCCAGTCTTCTGCAGTAAATTTAGAATCAATTTTTACGCTGGTTTTCAATTTTTTCATTTCCTTATTCAAGAAATCAACAGTAACCGCCTCACGTTTTTCAGCCAAGTTAGTGTTCAACTTCATACCTCCATCTGGTGAAGCATAACCAGCAACTTCAAACGCACTAACTTTTTGGTTTTGCGAATCTTTCACTTCTTTGATCTTTTTGGTCAAAGCAAGAATATCAGCTGATTTGGTTTCTGTTTTACGTAGTTTTGATTGTTGAATCAAGAACATAATATCTGCTTCCTGCATTTGTTGGATAACACGTTGGAATTTGTCTGGTATAATCACAGGAGCCATTTCAGAAGCGCTTGTTGAGACAAGTTGAGAAGTTGCAATTACTCCATCAGCAACCTTTACACTTGGAATTTGATAGGTTTTCTTTTTTGTAACCACATTGAATTCAAGGTAAAGCTCTGATTTGGCCATTTCAGGAACATAATCAAAAGATGCTTTCAGTGTGTAAGTACCCCCTAACTTGTAAGAAATAGTTTGATTATTTCCAACAACTTTCTCTCCCTGAAAAGTAACAGGTGTACCTTTAACCTCTTTACCTTCAAACTTCAGAACCGGTGTTACAGTTACTGTAGCTTTTTTTGTAAAATACTTAACTGGGAACGTACCGGTAACGGTAGCATCAACTTTACCACCCTTAACTTCAAGTGGATTAGGGTTACATTTAAACAAGCTAGGATCTAAAGCGGTCATGTCTTTGGTACATGAGCTAAAGAATAATGCAAGCACCATCGAAACCGCGAAAAATAATTGCTTTCTCATAAATTTGAATTTTTTGTTATAAATTATTTAATTTCATTTTTAGGACATTTTGACTACAAATATACAATCTTTCAACGAAATTGCATTACTTTGCATGTGATTTTGACATTTTTTGTTAATCAACAGAAAGAAAAGCGCTATCTTACCCATTAAACCAGTGTTTATCACACATTTTTTGAATAAAGAAATAAAATTATATGTTTCAGATTCCAAATAAAACAAAAAGACTTATCATTATATTCAACTATATAACTTTCAACAAATTAATCAATGCATGGAAATTAACACTATCGTATGGTCTTTCGTTTTTCAAGCTTCACAGAACAAATGATAGACTACCTTATTTTGTATCGGTTGAAGCTTCAAATTTTTGCAATTTACACTGTCCTGAATGTCCTGTAGGAATAGGAAAAATTTCAACTGAAAGCAAGCTTACTTTCAATCTTATCCTATATAAAAAGTTGATTGACGAATTAAAACCAACACTTTTACATACCATACTCTATTTTCAGGGGGAACCGATGCTTCATAATCAATTACCAGAAATGATCAGTTACGCTCATCGGTCTAAAATCTATACCAGCACTTCTACAAACGGACATTTCCTCACCGAGAATACCGCGAAAGCACTTATTCTTTCCGGCTTAGACAAACTTATAATTTCAGTGGATGGAAGCAAACAAGAAACATACCAAAGTTATCGTGTCGGAGGAAATTTTCAGAAAGTTATGAATGGAATTAATGAAATCGTTCGCTGGAAAATCGCACTTAAGTCTGCAACACCATTGTTAGAAATTCAATTTCTAGTATTGAAAACAAACGAACATCAACTGGGAGAAATGAAGCAACTAGCTAAAAAACTGAATGTTGATAAAATCACTTTCAAAACAGCACAACTTTACAACTTTGAAAATGGACACGAATTAATGACTACAAAAAATAAGTATTCACGCTATAAAAAAAATAAGTATGGGAAGTATGAAATTAAAAATCGACTTTCAAATCGCTGCTGGAGGGCTTGGAGTGGGGCGGTAATAAATGTACACGGAGAAGTGTTGCCTTGTTGCTTTGACAAAGGTTCGGAATTTTCATTCGGGAACATTCATGAACAGTCATTCAATGATTGTTGGCACAAAGAAAAAGCTTCCGATTTCAGAGAAGGCATACTCCAAAACCGGAAGCAATTTGAAATGTGCAGAAATTGCACCAATCAGTAATTCAGAAAATCTATACAATTAGAAGACTTATAATTTATTTTCCAAACGCTTTTTTCCACTCTTCTTCTTTGAAACCGACCAAAACTGTTTCACCTGCCAACAAAATCGGACGTTTCACAATCAATCCATTCGAAGAAAGAATATCAATAAGTTCATCCTCCGACAAGGATTTGACCTTATCCTTCATATTGTATTCTTTGTAAAGCAAGCCACTCGTATTAAAAAATTTAGCAATTGGAAGACCACTTTTTCCAATCCACAATCTTAATTCATCTTTGTTGGGATTTTCCTCTTTTATAGGACGATATGTGTATTCGATCTCATTAGATTTCAGCCATTTTTCTGCTTTTTGGCAAGTTCCGCATTTTGGATAACAGATTGCAATAGGTTTCATATCAAATCGTTTATGAAAATTATAATCTTCTTCAGATTTTAATGTTTAAATATCGCCTTGAAGAGGTCATTCCCATTGGCATAGATGAGTAAAGCAAAAAGCAAGAACATGCCTGTCGTTTGTGCATATTCCAAGAATTTATCGCTGGGCTTTTTGCCTGTAATCATCTCATAAATAAGATACAACACATAACCTCCATCCAGTCCGGGAATAGGCAGGAAATTCATGAAAGCAAGAATGATAGACAAAAATGCAGTCATAGACCAAAATAGCTGCCAATCCCATTTTTTAGGAAATAGTTTTCCAATCGAACCAAAACCACCAAGTTGCTTGGAACCTTCTTTGGTGAAAACCAGTTTAATTTGTTTTACATAGCTTCTCAGTGTCTCCAGGCCAAATTTTATTCCTGCAGGAACAGATGCAAAAAATCCGTATTCTATACGGATAGTCTTCATAAACTTGGCAAGAGAAAAAGATTTAACTCCCAATTTTCCATCTTCCGTCAATTGAACTTTCGATTTCATCAACTGCCCTTTTCGGACAAAATTAAGATCGACTTGTGTATTACGCGAAGCATCCAATTCATTTGCAATATCCTGATAGATGAAGAGTTGCTTTCCATTTACACCAACAATACTATCGCCGGCTTGCAATTTTGCTTTATCTGCAGGTGAACCTGACATAACTTCAGCAACAACAAAAGGAAATCTTTCTGAAACAAAATCAACTTCCTGTGCGGCTAAAATACTTTGAGAAAGATTTGCCGGCAATTGTATATCAATTAATTTATTATCTCTTTCAACTACTACATTTTGATTACCATCAATCAGCAATTTCTCAATAATGTCGGCACGTTGTTCAACCGGCTGTCCATCGACCTTTACTATCTTATCTCCGTTTTTGAAGCCATTATCCAACATAGTTTGCGAAAAGCTAAGCCCATATTTGGCATTTTTAAGCGGCAAATATTCCCGGCCCCAAGTAAACAATACGGCAGAATAAATTATCATAGCCAAAATAAAATTCACCAACACACCACCAACAATGATTGGTAAACGCTGCCAAACAGATCTGGAACGATATTCCCAAGGTTGTGGTTCTGCTGCCATCTGAGTAATATCCTTCGTTTCGTCGACCATGCCGGAAATTGAACAATATCCGCCCAAAGGCAACCACCCAATTCCCCATTCAGTATTGTCGGGATATTTTCGCCAATCACCTTCAGGTAAATCCGTCAATGGAATTTGCTCCATCACTGGCTTACCTTTAGAATCAAGAATCGGCGCACCACCTAAAGTTAATTTAGGACGTTCGTTTGCTGGCACATTTTTAGCAAAAAGCTTCACTGTCCAGCGTCCATTAATTTTCTTTGCACGTATTAATGAAAAATTAGGATTGAAAAACATATAGAATTTCTCTACACGAACTTTGAAAATACGCGCAAAGGCAAAATGACCAAATTCGTGTAAAACGACTAAAATTGATAGACTGAGAATAAGCTGTAAAGCTCTGATTAGAAATGATTCCATAAGTTATTTTGTAATTGGTTGTTTTGTTGCAAGAAATCAGACCTGCAACCTGTTTCAATTCTATTTTTTTGTTTAGTATTTATTAATTATTTTGTTAGACACCGATTAAATCATATTTTCTCCATCAAGAAAAGATATTCATGATGTTTTTCATCTGTATTTACCCATTCAAATGTTGAGCGCATATTACCCATCACATTTCTTTTGTAGTCTATTTTCTTTATCTCCAATAGATTTCCAAACTCTAAAATCATATCCAACAATTGTTGTTTTGTTGCTCTTCCTCCTGAACTATACGATAACAGCAAATAATGCGTATTTGTTTCGGCTATCAGTTGCCGTAAAGCCTCCATAGCCACATAATTACCCAGCTTATTTCGTCTGAATTCTTCGAATACAGAACCTGATAATTCATCCCGAGAGTCCTCCCTTCTATTGGCTTTGCCAAAAAGCTGTGGCTTATCATGCTGAATTATGGTTGTCCATAAATGATAATAAGCCGCATAACGCACTCTGCTTGGTGGCATTTTTTCATTATTCGATCCATAAGGTGGATCAAAATAGACCAGATCGTACCGATTTTTAGCTACTGTATTAAAAACATCGTCACGAACAACTTTATTCTCCCCATTACACACAAACCGATTCGGTAACTTCAATTTCAAATCATTAAACGATCGGGCAGACCACTCTGACAAATAAGCAACGTAATGACCAAGCGTATTATCCACTTTATCCAATGCATAGATTAAACTCGTCAGCAATACACATTTATCTTCCCACGACAATTCGAATCTATCAATTGCATCCCGAATTGCATCGAGTTTCTGCGTATTCTTAATCTGAAATGGTCTTTTTGCTTCATCAACTGTTCCACCATAATTCTCGGTAAACCAACCGTCAACTCCTTTCAGGTTATTCAGATAATCAATCCGTTCCTGATAATATGCATTTGATTTTCCCGAAGCAAGATAACACGTTGCAAACACCTCCGACCAAACCGAAATATCATTTGAAGTGGTTGAATAACCTAGTTTTGCAAAAGCCTGCGAAACCCGGGTAGAACCACTAAAACCATCCAATACAGTTTCGACTTCCGTCAATCGACCCACCAACTCGAAAATATAAGGCAAAAGCCGTAGCTTTGAACCTGCATATTTTATACCTTCGGTTTTGGGGACTTCCATATGTTTTATGACGTTACTTTATCAATTCTTTAGTCTTTATTCGTACAAATGTATCCGTTTTCACATAATCATCATAAGTAGGCTTCGCAATAAATTCAGCACTAGCCATCACTGCTTCAATAATATCGCTCATTTGTAAAAAACCAATCTTGTTTTTCAAAAATTCAGCTACCACTATTTCATTGGCTGCATTAAGAATGCAAGGCATATTTCCACCCTTATCCATAGCATAATAAGCAAATGCCAAGTTCCGGAAGCGTTCTAAGTCTGGTTTTTCAAACGTAAATTGCGAACATAAGTCAAAATCAAAACGTTGAAAATTTGTTTTCAATCTATCAGGATATGTCATTGCATATTGAATAGGCAATTTCATATCAGGCATTCCCAACTGAGCCTTAATAGAGCCATCGGCAAATTGAACCATAGAATGGATGATCGATTGTGGATGCACCACAACCTGAATCTGATCAGGTGTTACACCAAAAAGCCATTTTGCCTCAATAATTTCAAATCCCTTGTTCATCATGCTAGCCGAATCGATGGTGATTTTGGCACCCATGTCCCAATTGGGATGTTTTAATGCCTGAGCGCTAGTCACACTTTCCAATTCGTGCATCGACTTCGTTCTAAACGGACCACCAGAAGCAGTCAGGATCAATTTTTCGACCGGATTATTTCCCTCGCCTGCCAAACATTGAAAAATGGCTGAATGTTCTGAATCTACAGGAATAATTGGCGTATTATATTTTGCAGCCAATTCGCAAATCAACTCACCGGCTACAACAAGCGTTTCTTTGTTTGCCAAAGCAATTTTCTTGCCAGCTTTAATCGCATTTATTGTTGGCTTAAGTCCTGAATATCCGACCATGGCTGTAAGCACCATATCAATTGGTTGCATTTCTGCTACTTGTGCAATTGAATCCGTACCGGCAAAAACTTTTACCGGCAAATCCGACAATGCACTTTTCAACGTATGATAGTGATCTTCATTTCCAATCGCAACCATTTCTGGCTGAAACTTCCGCGCTTGCTCAATCAGCAAATCAACATTATTATTAGCCGTCAAAGCATAAACCTCAAACAATGAATCATTCTCCGAAATCACCTCTAAAGCTTGGGTTCCGATAGAACCGGTTGACCCAAGAATAGCTATTTGTTTTTTTTGATCGTTAGCCATACCTAAAATTTAAAAAATAATCACTTCCTCCGGGTCAACAGGCTTTCCTTGTTTCCATAATTCAAAATAAAATTGTAAACCTGTTTTCTTCCCTGATGCATCACCTGTAATGGCAATACATTCACCTGCTCTCACCTCATCGCCTACCTTTTTCATCAACCTGGTGTTGTTTTTATAAATTGACAAATAATTATTTTCGTGCTGAACCTGAATCACCCAACCAAAATCAAACGTAAAAGCTGCATATACAACTGTACCACCCAATACACTCACAACACTCTCATTTGGTGATGTAATCAAATAAATACCAAACTGCTGCTCCGACAAAGAAAACGATGAAGAAATCACGCCACGGGTAGGACGAAAGAAGACATAGGAGTTTTCGGTAGGCTTGGTGTCTATACTTGCCAAATTATATTTTTCTTCTTTTTCAAAATTCTCAACAAATTCCTTTTCTCTCTTCGATTTCTCCATCAATATTTTTGCTCGCTGCTTCAGAGCAATAGAATCAAGCGAGGCTATCGAATCCGGGCTCATTTTTCCTGTTATAAGCCCTTTGATTATATCAATATAACCTTCTTGCAAATTCACTTGCTGCACCAACGAATCAGCTCGCATAGACTCCTGAATAATGTTTGATCTGTTTCCGGACTCGCCATAACCAGGTAAATATCGACTTATTGGAGTAGTAAATATAAGGATTGTAAGAATGATAAATGTAAGGACTACAAAAGACGACCCGAGCATAAAAACGCTAAAGCGAGACAAACGAACATGCCACGACTCTTCCAACGTATTTTCATTCAGAATAGAAACACGATATTTAAATCGCATTTTCTGAATAAACGGCCTAAGTTTGTTTGTTTTCTTTTTCATCCGAAAATCATATTATTGAACAGAAAAGCCTACAAAAGTAGCGAAATTCAAAACATAAACAAAATATAAGATTAACAACCTTGATATTCTAATCCGAAATATGAGTTCTTTATATATTATCAACTGAATTTAGACTTCTTTATTCCTGATTTATATTACTTTTGCAACAAGAACTAACACCAATAAACTCTCGTCCAAATGACTCGAATAGGCATACTCTCAGACACACATGGAATGCTGGACGATAGGATTTTACAGCATTTTGCAAATTGCGATGAGATATGGCATTGTGGCGACTGGGGTTCGCTGGAAGTCGTCAACCGCTTGCAAGCGTTTAAGCCCCTGCGAGGAGTCTGGGGAAACATCGATAGTTACGAAATTCGCTCTATTTTTCCACAACACAACCGGTTCATCTGTGAAGGAGTCAAGGTATGGCTTACACACATTGGTGGCTATCCGGGCAAGTACGATGCGTTGGTACGTCCGGCAATTTTTCAACAACCACCCAAACTGTTTGTATGCGGACATTCACATATACTGAAGGTAAAATACGACAAAATTCTTGATTCTCTGCACATAAATCCAGGAGCCGCTGGCAAATACGGATTCCACAAAGTGCAAACGATAGTTCGCTTAGAGATTGATGGTGAAAAAATTCAAAACCTGGAGGTAATCGAGTTAAAACCCAAAGAAGCGGCTACAACATAAACTACTCTATTAATGAAATCTTTACTTATTTTTGATTTGGATGGCACGCTGCTTGACACTGTTGCAGACCTAGCTGCCAGCACAAATTTTGCACTGGCACAATGCAAATTTCCGACTCACGAAACATCGGCATATCACTTTTTTGTTGGTAATGGTATCAATAAACTATTCGAACGGGCTTTGCCGGAAGGTGCTAAAACAGAGGAAAACATTCGTCAAATCAGGCAATATTTTTTGGAATACTACGGAACACACAGCACTGAATTGACCGTTCCATACCCCGGAATCAATGACCTACTGACAAAAGCACAATCTGCAGGGATAAAAATAGCAGTTGCTTCAAATAAATATCAACAAGCCACCGAAGAACTCATCCAACACTTCTTTCCTGAAATTAAATTCATTGCTGTTTTTGGCCAACGAGAGAACATCCCGACAAAGCCAGATCCAACTATTGTGTACGATATTTTGAAAATCGCGAAAGTCGAAAAAAACGATGTTATTTATATTGGCGATTCGGGCGTAGACATGTCAACAGCTCAAAATGCCGGCATTGATTCAATTGGAGTCACTTGGGGCTTCCGGCCAAGAGCCGAATTAGAAGCATTCTCTCCCAAACATGTCATAGACCATGTAGACGAAATTCACGCTATTGTTTTCGGGTAAGATTTGAGCCAACAAAAAAAAACCGCTTTTTCAAGCGGTTTTTCAACTATCAATAATTTATTGTCGATCTCCTACTCTTCTTTTACTTGAGGAGTAATCAATTTATAACCTTTACCATGAATATTGATAATAGCTACATTTTGATCCTCTTTAAGTAATTTACGCAACTTAGTGATATACACATCCATGCTACGAGCATTGAAGTAATTATCATCTACCCAAATAGTTTTTAAAGCAAAATTGCGTTCTAAAATATTATTCGCATTTGCAGCCAATAGATTCAGCAATTCCGATTCTTTAGTTGTCAGTTTTTTAGTTTCACCCTCATAAATAAGCATTTGTTTTTGAGCATCAAAAATGAAATCCCCAATCTGATAGGTAATAACATCTTTAGCACGCTTGCCTTTTACACGACGTAAAATAGAGTCGATTCGGTAAACCAATTCTTCCATACTGAATGGTTTTGACAAATAGTCATCGGCTCCCAATTTAAATCCTTGCAAAATGTCTTCTTTCATTGATTTTGCAGTAAGGAAAATAATAGGCACTTCAGCATTCAACGAGCGGACATCGGCGGCCAATGCAAATCCGTCTTTTTTAGGCATCATCACATCGAAAACACATAAATCGTATTTGTTCTTTGAAAAAGCTTTGTAACCGGCTTCGCCATCTGGCTGCAAGTCTGCCTCGTAACCTTTTGTCTGCAAATACTCTCTGAGAAGCATGCCAAGATTTTCGTCATCTTCGCACAACAAAATTTTTACTTTTTCGTCAGTCATAATTCGTAATTTTTTAAAGTTGGTATTGTTATAATGAATTTTGTTCCAATATTTAGTTCGCTTTCCACTTTAATGGATCCACGGTGTTCAGTAACTATTTTTTTTACGTAAGCTAATCCCAATCCAAATCCTTTTACATTGTGGAGATTACCGGTAGAAACCCGATAGAATTTTTCAAAAATACGCTTCACATCCTCTTTGTTTATGCCAATGCCATTATCCTCGATACTAATGAGCAAGTTATCCTTTTCATTCCAGGTTTCAATAGTCAACAGCAATGGCTTATCGCTGTATTTTAAAGCATTATCCATCAAATTAAAGATAACATTTGTAAAATGAACCTCATCAACCAAAGCCAGATCGTTCGTAGCATTCAATTTATAAGTAATCTTTCCCCCTTTGCTGGTAACTTTAAGCGAAAAATTATTGACAATATCAGAAATCAGCGAATTAATCGCAAGCTCATTTAGCTTCAACATGGATTTATCTTTCTCAAAAATAGCCATTTGCAGAACTTTTTCAACCTGCAAACTCAATCGCTTGGTCTCATCATGGATTACCTTTGAAATATGTTTAAGTATTTCCGGAGTTTTGCCCACGCCTGGGTCTTGCAACATTTGAGATGCTAATGATATGGACGATATGGGAGTTTTCAATTCATGCGTCATATTATTTACAAAATCATTCTTCATATTATTCAACTGTTTCTGCTTGAAAATAATAATGATAGCAACGATGAATATACACAATATAATTGTAACAAGCGCCAATGAAGGCAAAAGCAAATTCATTGAACTTAGAATATAATTCTGCTTCGTAGGAAAAGTCACTTGCAAATAAGCCGCTTTGTTCGATTCTTCAAACGGAAAAAGCTTTTGAGTATAAATATTATTTTGAATATTAGCCTCACTCTGTTTGATATCTTTATGGCAGTTGTAAATTACTTTTCCCTGCTTATCGACAATGGAATATGAGAAAGGTAAATTAACCCCATTATTCACCAGGACTTTATCCAAAATTCCATCCAAATCCTCAAAATTCACCCGTTCACTGATTTCTTTTTCATCGATTTCTTTCATCCATCTAAAAACCGCCTGATCCAAAATAGTCTTAGATCTCGAAAAATTCTGTTTAAACTTATCCTGCAGATAGCGGGAAGTTTCTTCAATCGTCGACTTTCCATGACGGGTTTTTAGCCTTATGCTTGGCCGGTTAAGCTGCTCCGATGTCAACTTAAGATTTCCGGCCATACTATCAATATTGCTTTTCAGTTTAATATTTTGAGCATCCATATTCAATAACTTATTCTGAGCTACAGAATAGTTATCGCCTTCTAATGTCTGTTCCAAATATTCAAGCGCTTCATTCTCTTCAACCAGACTTACCGTTTGAAACAGACTGCGCTGAACATTTTCATTAAACTGATTTTCAATCATTTCTGCATTAATTCTTAAGTATCGAGCCTGCAGGAGAATAAGCCCCACAAAAGTCAATGCCATAGAAATAATGAGTATCCATATAGTTGCTTTCTTCATATCGCGACAAATTTACAGCAAAAAATAATCTCAAGCACTATATTGATAATAAAAAGAGGCATTTATTTGACAAAAATAGCATTTATTGAATAATATTTTCATAACTATTTAATTTAAATTCACGAATTGGCGCGTATTTGTGGTAATTTTAATCAAATACACGAATTCAAACTCACCAAAATTAATATTTAAAGTTAATTGATAATGGATTTAGCTGAATTAGCAACACCCAAATGTGAATACAACAATTCATTCACTTCAACACAACACGTCACCTAAAATAAACTATGAACTATTGTCTCTGAGCAATAAGTATAAACTGCTCATAGTCGGACACCTTACCCTTAATTCTTTCTCTCGAAAGCGTATTGTATGTATGAACAGCCTGAACCTTAAAACCAGCTTTTTCAAACTGTTCTGACAATTGTTTTGTTTCAAAGCCACAATGAGGTATAGCTTCAAAGCGATGAAAAGAGCCATCTTCCGACCGAATATCTCCAACCACGATCGTTGCATTTGGAGTAGTTATCCCGTACAAATGAGTCAAGGCTTTATCGATATCAGGAATATGATGAAAAGCCATACACGAAAACACCAAATCTATGTCTTGCCTTTGATAATTGAAAACTTCCCCATGTACAATCTCGACCGCTGCGTCTTCACTTATCTTACTTTTCAGGACTTCTAACATCGACTGCGAAGTATCTTCAAAAACCATCGAATTTACCTTTGAAAGTATCTGAAGTCCAACTAAACCCGTTCCAGCTCCAACTTCTAATGCTTTCCAGTCACTTTTCAACACTACATTACTTAACAATTCCTGCACAAAAATCTGTGTCATGCGCACTTTCTCGGGGCTATCCCATTCTGATGCCCGGCTTGCAAAACTATCAATCATATTTTTTTATACTTTTATACTTTTAAATCAAAACAGTATAACTCATTTTTAAACCAATTTGTTTTTCCTAATTTCGTTAACGTAACGACTTCCATTTTTATTGCTTCATGCTACAAAAAACACTATATTTGCATTTTTTAAGCCAAGTAGAGTTTCAATTTCAAGTAAAAACAATTCATAAACAATATGAAGAACCTATTAAAAACAAGTATTATGGCAATAGCCGTTGTTGCAGCAATTACTGCTGCGAATGCCGAGAGCCCGATCATCGGCAAACAGCAACCAAAAATTACTAATAGACTCATGACACCTGAAGTTCTTTGGTCATTTGGGCGCGTGGCAGGAGTTCAGGTTTCACCCAATGGAGCAAAAATTCTTTACAGCGTATCGTATTACAGTATTGCAGAAAACAAAGGCAATTCAGAAATTTTTGTTATGAATGCCGACGGCTCAGACAAAAAACAAATCACCAAGACAGCAACACGTGAAGCAGCTGCCAAATGGATGAAAGACAATGAGCACATTGCTTTTCTATCTTCAGAAACCGGCAGCATGCAGTTGTGGACAATGAGAGCCGATGGCAGCGAACGAAAACAAATAACCAACCGCAAAGATGGAATCAATGATTTCAGTTTTTCACCTGACGAAACAAAATTACTCTTCGTTGCCGATGTAAAATATGGAGAACGTACAGTGGATAAATATCCGGACCTGCCAAAAGCAAGTGGTGTTATTGTCACCGATTTGATGTACAAGCACTGGGATGAATGGATACAAACCGTTCCACATCCATTTGTCGCTGAGTTTAAAAGCGGGAAAGTGGAGAACGAAGTTGACATCCTCAAAGATGAACCTTATGAAAGTCCCATGAAACCCTTTGGAGGAATAGAACAACTGACATGGAGTCCCGATGGAAAAACAGTGGCATACACTTGTAGAAAAAAGACTGGAAAAGAATATGCCCTTTCTACCAACTCGGATATTTATTTCTACAACCTGGAAACAAAAAAAACTGAAAATAAAACTCAGGGCATGATGGGATATGATCAAAATCCAGCATTCTCGCCCGATGGAAAATGGTTGGCATGGGAAAGTATGGAGCGCGACGGTTACGAAGCCGACAAAAACCGTTTGTTTATAATGAATCTCCAAACAGGTCAGAAAACAGATCTTTCAGCTAATTTCGATCAGAGTTCAACTGGGTTAAGCTGGACTGCCGACAGCAAATCAATTTATTTCGTAAGCTGCTGGCATGCACTGACACAAATTTACCGTGCTGATATTGCCGACAAAAAAATAACTCAGATAACAAAGGGTGTTCAAGACTATTCATTTGTGGCTCCTTTAAAAAACAAACTCATAGGAGTTAAGCATTCTATGAGCAAACCCGACGAGGTTTATGCTATCAATCCCAAAACAGGATTGGAAACCGAACTTTCGTTTGAAAACAAAGAGATTCTGTCACAGCTTGACATGGGGAAAGTAGAAGAACGTTGGATAACAACCACAGACAACAAACAAATGCTAACCTGGGTTGTTTATCCACCCAATTTTGATAAGAACAAAAAATATCCAACGCTGCTTTTCTGCGAGGGCGGACCACAATCTACTGTCAGCCAGTTTTGGTCTTACCGTTGGAACTTGCAACTGATGGCCGCTAACGGTTATATCGTTGTTGCTCCAAATCGCCGCGGACTTCCAAGCTTCGGGATGGAATGGCTGGAACAAATCAGTGGCGACTACGGCGGACAAAACATGAAAGATTATTTCTCGGCCATCGATGCATTGGCAAAAGAACCGTATGTAAACAAAGACAAATTAGGCTGTGTAGGTGCAAGCTATGGTGGTTTCTCCGTATATTGGCTCGCGGGACATCACGAAAAGCGCTTCAAAGCATTTCTTGCCCACGATGGCATGTTCAATTTGCCACAGCAATATCTCGAAACCGAAGAAATGTGGTTTGTAAACTGGGATTTGGGTGGCGCATACTGGGACAAAGCCAATGCTATTGCCCAGCGTTCGTATGCCAATTCACCACATTTGTTTGTAGACAAATGGGACACACCGATTTTGGTTATCCACGGCGAAAAAGATTATCGCATCCTTGCCTCTCAAGGCATGGCAGCTTTCAATGCAGCCATTCTGCGTGGCGTTCCTGCTGAGATGCTGATTTTCCCTGACGAAAACCACTGGGTACTTCAACCTCAAAATGGCATTCTTTGGCAGCGCACATTCTATAACTGGCTGGACAAATGGCTAAAATAAGCCACTAAATTTCTCAAAGCATCAAACTCCCATTTTATCCTAAGATGGGAGTTTTTTATTGCCCTGAAATGGAATTTATTGGAATCATAAAATATTTCAGGTTCAATAAACATCCCGAGTTGAGTTAATTCTGTATATTTACCGCAATAAACAAATTTATCAAACAGCTTAATGCAACGTTTTCAACCGCTTTATCATCTTCCAAAAAGAATATGGAATTAAAGACCGCAATAACAGATGAAGAACAATTGATTGCCGGCTGCAAAAATGGGAAATCGTGGGCTCAAAAAAGAATCTACGAATTGCATGCACCAGTCATGATGAGCGTCTGCGTCCGGTACGTAAACGATCGGGAAACCGCTCGCGACTTATTGCAAGATGGCTTTATCAAAGTGTTTACAAAGATTGATTCCTATTCGGGAACAGGCTCATTTGCCGGTTGGATCAGGCGGATTTTCGTTACCACCGCGCTTGAATATCTCCGGCAGAACGACGCACTGAAACAAAGCGAAAGTATTGAAGATTATGGAAATTACATTGAAAACAATGATGTTACGATATTAGAAAAAATTTCTGCCGATGACTTAATGGCCTGTATAGCTGCACTATCGGATGGATACAGAACCGTATTCAATCTGTATGCAATTGAGGGCTATTCCCACACCGAAATTGCAGAAATGCTACATATAGCCGAAGCTACCTCACGATCACAATTCATGAGAGCCCGTAAAATCCTTCAAAAAAATGTAGAATCACTAACCGGACAAGACTATGTCAAACAATATAAATAACAACAAAGACACTTTTGATAATATTTTCCGACAAAAACTGGAAAATTATCAATTGCCCATAGATGCCGATTGCTGGACAGAGATTGAAGAACGCTTAAAATCAAAGAAAAAAAGAAGAATAATTCCATTTTGGTTCTGGCTATCGGGAGGTGCTGCAGTAGCTTTGTTAACTCTACTTTTCACCATTCATTTACCGTCTGAATCTCCCGAGTATACCGGAAAAACAAAAAAAGGAGATATTCAGCAAAAAAAGATTGAAACGAGACAAATAGCAAGGCAACAGACCGGAAGATTAAATCCAACAGAGAAAGCTTCAATCAATTATTCTACTTTCGAAAAAACTGTCCAAAAGAGAAAAAATCCAGTTAAAGAAAAGGGTGCTGCTTACAACCATGTCAATAACAGTGACTCATCAAAAAACAACCAAACTCCAAAAGAAGCTATTGTCGAAAGTTCAAACGAAGAAAGGATATTGGCTCAAAAAACTGCCGAAAGCAAAGATACAGCCAGCAGAAATCAATCAACAAGATTTATTCCTGAAAATTTAGCTGAATCTACGAAAAATGAACCAAGCACCAAGCCAAAGAACAAACAAAACTGGTTGTTAGCCGCTTCATTCGGATCAGGAGGAAGTATATCTGGCTTAAACAGTGGAAATGGTTATGCATATGCAAGCAATGGAAAGGATTATCTTACAAATGCATCGGCTAACTACAGCAACATATTAGCATCAAACGATTTTTCTGAGAAAAATTATTTGGCACCTATTTCATTTGGATTGACGTTAAGAAAAAATCTCAACAGAACGCTGGGTTTAGAAACTGGATTGATATATACTTACCTTCTATCTACTTTCGAAAATTCCGGCATGCAACATTCTGATGCAAAATTGCATCTTCATTATGTTGGCATTCCCGTCAATCTAGTGGCTGGAATTTGGGAAAATTCGAAATGGGAATTGTATTCATCGGGTGGAATTATGGTTGAAAAAGGAATACAATCTGTTTATACCCAAAATCAGTATTTTGGAAATATGGTGCAAACCACTACTGCAAAAACTAAGATTGACGGATTGCAATGGTCGGTTAATGGGGCAGTTGGCTTGACTTACAAGGTGCAACGAAACTGGGGAATTTATTTCGAGCCTAAAGTCTCTTATTTCTTTGATAACAATCAACCGGTTAGCGCCCGAACAGAAAACCCTATATCAATTGGACTGACTGCCGGTGTTAGATTTAAACTGAAATAACAACACTCAATTAAGCTTATAACCAATAAATTAGTCTGCATTTTGAATACCCTGAGCAACTTTCACTATTCTTCCATATAGAATTTTATTAACTATTCTAAATACATTGAAATATGAAAAAGCTTTATTATTTATTTAGTTTGACTATTCTGATACTGACCGGTTGCGAATCAGTTGTTACCGAAACAGTAACTTACAAAATTAACGAACCTATCTTTATGTCAACCGAGACCTTCAGAAACTCGGTAAAAGTAACAAACGAACAGCATCCAATTAGCAATATCGGAAAAATGTGTTTTTATAACGACTATCTGTACATTTCCGAACCCGAGCAAGGAATTCACATTATCGATAACTGCAATCCATCCAATCCGCAGGCTGTTGGATTTATAAAATTGCTGGGAAATGCCGATATTGCTATCCGTAACAATAAGTTATATGCAGATTCTTACATTGATCTAGTCTGGTTCGATGTATCAAATCCCGCTTTACCTGAGCTAAAGGGAAGATTAGATTCTATATTTCCAACAGCCATCCCAATGACTCAAAACCAATATGGAATTGATTACAATGCAAGCTTCTCTGGTTTAAATAAAGGCATTATTGTTGGTTGGGAGTTGAAGGAAAAAACCGAGAAAGTGTCACATTACACCGGCGGTTATTGGGGTGGCGTAGCATACAATGATCTAACAACTAGTCCCAGCAATAATAATGGAACAGGATTAAATGGATCTATGTCTCGTTTCAGCATTTACAATGACTACCTGTATTCAGTAATAAACAACTATATGAATATATTTGATTTAAGCACTGATAAACCAACTAAAGCCGGAGCAAATTTATATATTGGACGAAATGTAGAAACCATTTTCAGCTACAAAGACAATATGTTTATGGGAACCCCCACCGGTTTGCTGATTTATTCGGTAAAAGATCCTTTAAAGCCTGCATTTCAATCAGCATTGACACATGTTTATGGCTGCGACCCGGTTGTGGTTGAGAATGATTTAGCCTACGTAACGATTCATTCCGGAAACCTATGTGGACAAAACAGCAACGAATTATTTATTGCAGATGTAAGCGACGTAAAAAATCCAAAGCAAATTGTTTCATACACCATGACTAACCCCAAAGGACTTGGAATAGATAATGGTAAACTGTTTTTATGCGACGACGGATTGAAAATTTACAACAACAGTGACCCACAGAAACTGATATCAAATCAACTTGCGCACTTTAAAAATATAGCGGGATTTGATATCATTGTTCATAATAATGTCGCCATGATGATTGCCGATGATGGAATTTATCAATATGATTATTCTGACTTGAACAACATAAAATTATTAAGCAAACTACCAATATCCAAATGACTACAACAAAAAAAGGGAAGCAAATCACAACTGCTTCCCTTTTTTATTTCACGTGAAAATTATCCGTAGATAATTTTACCATTCTCATCTTTAAATTCTTCGAAGCTTTTATTATACTGCTCCATTGCGCGATAGCTCATAGCCATACTGGAAAAGCCACCATCGTGATAGAGATTTTGCATAGTCACTTTGCGGGTCAAATCGCTAAACATGACAACACAGTAATCTGCACAATCCTCTGCTGTAGCATTACCTAGTGGCGACATGCGCTCAGAGAAGTCAAGCAATCCATCCATTCCTTTTACTCCGCTACCTGCAGTTGTTACTGTTGGTGATTGCGAAATTGTGTTAACGCGAACATTATGCTCGCGACCATAGATATATCCAAAGCTACGGGCAATTGATTCTAACATTGATTTGGCGTCAGCCATGTCGTTATAGCCAAAAACAGTGCGTTGAGCAGCCATATACGAAAGAGCTACTACTGAACCCCATTCGTTGATAGCATCCATTTTCTTTGCAACCTGCAACATTTTGTGAAATGAAATTGCCGAAATATCGAGCGTTGTATTCAGCATATCATAATCCAAATCATCGTAAGTACGCTTTTTGCGAACATTTGGCGACATGCCGATAGAGTGTAAAACAAAATCAATTTTTCCACCCAATGCCTCCATGGATTCTGTAAAAACCCGTTCAAGATCTTCCACATTCGTTGCATCAGCAGGAATCAATTTTGCATTCAGTTTTTCAGCCAAATCGTTTGTTGTTCCCATTCTTACTGCAAGCGGCGTGTTTGACAAAGTGATAATTGCACCTTCTTCTACAGCACGTTCAGCCACTTTCCATGCGATAGACATGTCGTTCAACGCACCAAATACAATACCTCGTTTACCTTTTAATAAATTGTTACCCATTTTTTTATAGTTAGTCGTTTAAACAATGAAACAGCATTAATTAAGAAAAGTTCCTTTGTGAAAACAAAATTTCAGCACAAAGATACTCAAAATGTGCAGTAAAATAAAATAAATGATCTATCCAATTTCAAACAGACAAACACACACCACTCATTATAAATGTGTTACAACTTTAAATTCTGGATATATTTTATTGTCATTTTATCAGAACTGCATGTATCAAATATCTCAATCTGGTTTCAAATAGACTCATTTGCTAGATTTGCTTTATTTTACACCCAAATCGAACCAGTAACTATCAGCCTCATAATCTGCTACTACATTCGTTGTATTGACAAAGCGGAAATTATTCAGCAGCATTGAAACATCTTGCCTCAGAAGTGTCAATGCATTTTCAGTCAAATCCTTTCTAAAGCCATTTTCCTCTTGCTGGGATACCAGCTCCATCGAAAAAATACGGCTCATAACCTGCCCAAATTCCACCAGTTTTCGCTGCGCAAGCCTTCCGTCAAATTCAAACTGAACTAAATCACGAATTCTATCAGCAACACGTGGCGTAAGCTCTTTCAAATATTGATATAAATCTGTTTCTTTGGTAGCCTTCATCATTTTAATTACCGAATCAGCTATTTGATGAAACAAAATATCGTTAGAACCTTCAAAAATCTGAAACGGACGACTATCTACTACACCACGTCCGGCGATGTGATTCAGTTTATATCCTTTTCCTCCTACTAACTGAAGTAAATATTGGGCAGACTCCTGCATCATATCCGTTGTAACACTCTTAATCACATTTGCTTCAAAACCCAATGAAGATAAATCGTTTTCAATATCGGCTATTTGGCCTGACTTCAAGCAAAATGCAGAACAAATAGTGAAATTAGCCTGCATCCTCGCAAGACGCGACTGCACCTGATCGTAAGTAAACAAACTTTTATTCCCAACGATACGATGTTTTGTGTGTGAGATTGCCTCGTCTAACATTCTTTTAATGAAGCCAAGCCCCATGGCTGGAAATTGAAAACGGCTCCGATGTAGCAAATCGAGCAGCATTTTTACACCTGTAGTTTGTGGAATAAGCCGCTGATTATCCGGAATCCGAACATCCAGATGATTTCTGCCATACGGAATCTGATACAAGCCCAAATTTTCGAAATATTCCTCTACAACAATATTTTGATTAGGAGCTTTTACATCGCACATAAACATTTCAATATCGCGCATCAAGCTACCCGATTCGGATTTTCTCCTTGCAGTCAGCAACCAAAAGTCAGCCATACCGGTTAAGCCTTGCCAATGTTTTTTACCCTGGATATGATGAATACCGTTTTTTTCTGTAACAGAAGTCTGCATACTCAAAGCATCACTGCCAAAATCGGGTTCAGTAATCATCAATCCACCCATGCTTTCATTATTAAGAAACCGATCAAAAACAGCTTGCTTTGCAGAATCTTGTCCATATTTTGTGAATGGTTGAATAAAAAGAGCATTATTAATCCCCAACGTTAGCGACAAAGCCAGCGATTCATACGATGCAGCAGAAATAAAGGCAATGTTTTCTTTTACGGTTCCTCCAAAACCTCCATATTGCCGTGGGATGGTTAGCGCAAGCGGATTAGTAGACATGAGTTCAGTCAGAACAGCCGGTGGAATACCTCGGGTACTACAGAAGATGTCAATTTTATCTTCTTCATGAAAAGCCCGTTTCATACTAGCTTTAAAATCTTCTAAAAACTCTGGAAAAGATTTGTTATTAAAGTGGAATTCTTTGATTGAACTTGTATTGAAGTCTTGATTTCGTGACATTTAATTATATTTATTTTAATTCTTTTGCAGGCAATAGGCCAACAAAGACGTAAAACAAAACTAAAGCCCTTTTGTTTCGAACGCCAGAAAAACAAAATCGGTTCAAAAACAAATTGTTTTTGAACCGATCCAAATATAACCTGATATATTTTATTTGTTTACCTGAAATTTTTTGGTGCCATTCTTGATAAAATCAACAATTTGTTTGGCTGCAGCAATTCCAGCATTAATGTTTGCCTCAGCTGTTTGAGCACCCATTTTCTTTGGGGTTGTAAAATAACGTGCTCCTACTTTTTCTTTCATAGCTGCATCATTTCCGGGAACAATGTCAGTCACATATTTAAAATCAGGACGTGATTCCATGAATTGGAGAATTTCTGCTTCGTGAATAACCTCTTTACGAGCCGTGTTCACCAAAACAGCACCTTTAGGCATGCGGCTAAGCAAAGCTGCGTTTATCGATTGCTTGGTTTCTGCAGTGGCAGGAATGTGCAACGAAACTATATCGGAAACAGAATATAATTCCTCAACCGACGAAACTGCCTTTACACCGTCTTTCTCAATAACTTCAGCTGGGCAAAAAGCATCGTATGCATACAGCTCCATACCAAATCCTTTTGCTACCCGAGCTACATTACGCCCAACATTTCCGTAAGCATGAATACCCAATTTCTTGCCCATTAATTCTGTTCCGGAAGTTCCGTTATAAAAATTACGAACAGCAAAAACAAGCAATCCGAAGACTAATTCGGCAACAGCATTGGAATTTTGACCCGGCGTATTCATTACACAAACTCCGGCAGCAGTTGCAGCTTCCAAGTCCACATTGTCGTAACCGGCGCCTGCACGAACAACTATTTTCAATTGTTTGGCGGCAGCAATTACTTCTGCATCGATTATGTCGCTACGAATAATGATGGCATTAGCATCAGCAACGGCATCGAGCAATTGCTGTTTTTCTGTATATTTTTCAAGCAAAGCCAATTCAAAGCCGGCCGCTTCGATTTCTTGACGAATTCCGTCAACAGCAACTTTTGCAAAAGGTTTGTCTGTGGCAATAAGAACTTTCATAGATTTATATTTTAATAAAAAACAGGCACTAAAGCGCCTGTTTTCTCAGATTATTTTATGCGTGTAGTTTTTCAAATTCCTGCATACAATCAACCAATGCCTGGACACTTTCAATTGGCAGTGCATTATAAGTAGAAGCACGGAAACCACCAACCGAACGGTGACCTTTAATTCCTACCATTCCGCGGTCAGAAGCAAATTTTTGGAAGTCAGCTTCCAATTCTTTATATTCAGGCTTCATGACGAAGCAGATATTCATACGAGAACGGTCTTCTTTGGCAGCAGTTCCAACAAAAATCTTGCTGTTGTCGATAGCATTATAAAGCAATTCAGCTTTAGCAATATTCCTCTTTTCCATTTCTACCAAACCACCTTGTGCCTTCAACAAACGTAATGTTTCCAAAGCGCTATAAATTGGTAATACCGGAGGTGTGTTGAACATGGAGCCATCAGCGATGTGAGTTTTATAGTTTAGCATAGTAGGAATGTAGCGCGACACTTTTCCTAGCAACTCGTCTTTAATAATAACGAAAGCCATACCTGCAGGGGCCAAATTCTTTTGCGCACCACCGTAAATCATTCCGTATTTAGAAACATCCATAGGACGTGAGAAAATATCTGAAGACATATCTGCAATCAAAGGCACAGGAGAATCGATATCAGTCAATATTTCTGTACCGTAAATAGTATTATTAGTTGTGATATGGAAATAATCAGCATCAGCAGGAATCACATAATCTTTAGGAACAAAGGTATAATTAGCATCTTTAGAAGAGGCAACTTCCACCACTTCACCAAAACCTTTAGCTTCTTTCATAGCTTTGTTGGCCCAAACTCCTGTATTCAAATAAGCAGCTTTCTTTTCAAAAAGATTGAAAGGAATCATGCAAAATTGCAAACTGGCTCCACCACCTAAGAAAAGAACTGAGTAACCTTCTGGTATATTAAGCAATTCTTTGAAAAGTGCTACCGTTTCATTCATTACAGCGTCAAAATCTTTTGACCGGTGACTAATTTCCAATACAGACAATCCAGAACCATTAAAATCTAATACAGCCTGAGCTGTTTTTTCGATAACTTCACGAGGTAAAATAGAAGGTCCGGCATTAAAATTATGTTTCTTCATACAATAAATTAATATATTTGTTTGATAGTTTTACCACTTAAAAAAAGGAAGCACAAAAGTACTGTTTTTTTTAGTTTCGACCGCCAAAAATGGGTTTTTATAACATTTTTAGGCTAAAAACTTATAGTCATACATATGTCCGTTTACAAACGAATAAATATACAAATTTAATGACACAGATATTTTATTTCTGTGCAAGAATTAGCGTTTTTTCTCCTACAATTTTTACACCCTAAAACATTTGGTCCTATATTCATAATCCGTATTCACGGCAAAAACAACAAATGGCGAGCATAAACCCACCATTTATTATTCTATTTTATTACGAAACATCACAAACTTATTTCCCCGTAATGATTCTTTTTACCTCATTTAGTTTATTCAAGGCTTCTACCGGGGTCAGGTTATTAATGTCCAGATTTTTTATTTCGTCACGAATTTGCTCCAGAACAGGATCATCCAACTTGAAAAAACTGAGTTGAAATCCTTCCCGCTGCTCGGCTATATCTCCAACAGGTTTTGAAATGCCAGACTGACGATTATCTGTTTCCAACTGTTTAAGAATTTGCTCCGAACGCTTTACGATACTTTGAGGCATTCCGGCCATTTTTGCTACATGAATACCAAAGCTGTGCTCGCTACCGCCACGGATGAGTTTCCGAAGAAAAATCACTTTTTTATCCACTTCTTTCACCGACACATTAAAGTTTTTGATGCGATGGAACGATTTTTCCATTTCGTTCAACTCATGGTAATGTGTAGCAAATAGAGTTTTTGCCTTGCACGCTCCATGTTCGTGAATATATTCCACGATAGCCCAAGCAATGGAAATACCATCATACGTACTGGTTCCCCGACCTAATTCGTCGAAAAGAACCAGGCTACGATTCGACAAATTATTCAAAATGCTTGCCGCCTCATTCATCTCCACCATAAAAGTTGACTCGCCTTGCGAAATATTATCACTCGCTCCAACCCGGGTGAAAATTTTATCGACGACTCCGATTTTTGCACTTTCGACCGGCACAAAGCAGCCAATCTGAGCCATGAGCGTGATAATAGCTGTTTGACGAAGCAAAGCCGACTTACCCGACATATTAGGTCCGGTAATGATGATAACCTGCTGCGTTTCTCCATCGAGATACACGTCATTTGAAATGTAGGTTTCGCCAATCGGGAGTTGTTTTTCAATCACCGGATGGCGGCCTTGCTTAATTTCGAGTACATCGGTATCGGTCACTTCCGGGCGAACGTATTTATTTTCGGCAGAAACTTTAGCAAAAGAAAGCAAACAATCCAGCTGGGCTATAAGATTAGAATCTAATTGGATAGCCGTAATATAATCAACCAGACTTAAAACCAATTCGTTGAAAAGACGGGTTTCTATCGCTAGGATTTTTTCTTCAGCTCCCAGAATTTTTTCTTCATAAACTTTCAGCTCCTGCGTAATATACCTTTCTGCACTTACCAGCGTTTGTTTACGAATCCAGGTTTCAGGCACTTTATCCTTGTGCATATTCCTCACCTCAATATAATAGCCAAATACGTTATTAAAGCTGATTTTCAGGCTTGGAATACCTGTTTCAAGACTTTCGCGCTCTTGTATTTGCTGGAGAAAATCTTTTCCCGAGAATGCCAATTGACGCAATTCGTCCAATTCTGCATCAACACCCGGCTTTACAACGCCGCCACGATGAATAAAATTAGGCGGATCGTTATCAATTTCTTTTTCAATTTTATCGGAAATAACAGCACAAGCATTTAACTGATCGGCTATTTTACGTAAGGTTTCATTTTCCGACTGCGAGCAAGCATCTTTAATTGGCTCAATAGCTTTCAACGCCACTTTGAGCTGAACCACCTCGCGCGGATTTATCCGTCCAACCGCCACTTTGGAAATAATGCGTTCCAAATCGCCAATCAAAGCTACGTGCTGTTCGAGAAGAAGCTTCAAGTCGGGATTTTTGAAGAGATATTCTACCACACTCAAACGCTCATTGATCGGCTTTACATCTTTCAACGGGAAAGCAATCCAACGTTTGAGCATACGGGCTCCCATGGGGCTAATGGTTTTATCAATCACATCGAGCAATGTTCGCGCACCTTCGTTGATGGAGCCATAAAGCTCCAGGTTGCGAACCGTAAAACGATCGAGCCAGACGAAGCGCTCTTCCTCAATTCGTGAAAGTTGCGTGATATGCCCGGTCTGTTGGTGATGCGTCTGGTCGAGATAATGCATAATGGCTCCTGCTGCTACCACGGCGCTCGGAAGGTTATCAACGCCAAACCCTTTCAAATTCTTGGTTTCGAAGTGCTTCAACAGCCGCTCATTGGCCGAGTCGGGCGTGTAAGCCCAATCTTCCAGCGCGTAAGTAAAGAATTTTGTGCCAAACATAGCCTCAAAATCCTTTCGTTTGCTCCGGTCGAAAAGCACCTCCTTGGGACCAAAGCTGTTGAGCAATTTATCAACATATTCTGCAGTTCCCTCGGCCACCAAAAACTCACCGGTTGAAATATCCAGAAAAGAAACTCCAATTTTATTTTTATTGATATAAACACTGGCAAGAAAGGTATTTTCTTTGTGATTCAGGGTAGTATCACTATACGAAACACCGGGTGTAACCAATTCGGTCACACCCCGTTTCACAATCTTTTTGGTCAGTTTGGGATCCTCTAGCTGATCGCAAATGGCCACGCGCATTCCGGCACGAACCAGTTTGGGCAAATAAGTATCGAGCGCATGATGCGGAAAACCCGCCAATTCTATAGTTTTACCCGAGCCATTGGCTCGTTTTGTGAGGGTAATTCCCAACACTTGCGATGCTTTGATAGCGTCGCTAGAAAAAGTTTCGTAGAAATCCCCGCAACGAAAAAGCAAGATCGCATCAGGATGCTTTGCTTTGATTTCGTTGAATTGCTTCATCATTGGGGTTTCTGCTATTTCGGAAGCCATATTTTTATTGTATAAAAACCATACTCCCCAATGGAGATGTTGGTTGGTTTATTATTTTGTAATTTAATTTGAAACCTTCCAAGAACACAAAAGTTTATGTTTCTTGGAAGGTTTTTGAACACTACATCCCAGTTTCCATCAACCGATGGATCGGATTGATTTATTTCGGAGTTATTTAAACAATCCATTAATCGCATCTGTCATACGCGACCATAAGAATTTTTGTTTTTCGATTTTAATATTCTCTATCATATCTTCCGAACGTTGGTTTGAAAAGAAATCAACCAATGCATCAGCAATTTCAGCAGGTTCAACCTTAACCACATAACCGACTTTTCCGTCAGGAATCGTTTCTGCCAATCCACCAACGTTGGTTACCAACATGGGTATCTCAAAATGGTATGCAATCTGACTGACACCACTTTGGGTGGCTGTACGATACGGCTGCGCCACAATATCGGCCAGGCTGAAATAGTTCCGGACTTCACTGTCGGGAATAAATCCGGTACGTAATTCAACCAGACCTTCCAGTTTCAGTTTAATGATCAGCTCAAGATACGGTTGGGGGTTTTCGTAAAATTCGCCTGCAACTATCAATTTTACAGGAAATTGACGTAACCTTGGATCGGAAAATGCCTCCATCAACAAATCCAGGCCTTTATAATGACGAATAAACCCAAAGAATAAGACATAAGATTTCTGTTCATGAAGACCAAGCTTCATGGCAGCCTCTTGCTTGGTCAAAGCACTACCGTAATGATCGTAAATCGGGTGTGGCGAAACTACCTTAGGTTTATTATCCGGATCAAATCGCTTAATGTCATTAGCCACTGATTCCGCCATAGACACAAAACCATCCATTCCTTTTACAAAGTAACGAGGAAAAAGTTTATCTAGAACAGTCGGTTCGTGTGGAATCATATTATGAATCAGCCCCACCATTTTTGTTTTTGATGAACGGGCAAATCTCGCTATCGTGCCGTAGCAGGGAGCCATAAAAGCCATCCAGTAGCTGAAAATAACCATATCAGGCGATTTACCTTTGATCTTGTACCCTACCTTCATCCAGTTTAACGGATTCATTGAATGAATCATACGCGTAATCTGTAGATCTTCTGGTGCAAATTCTTCCGAGTATTGCGATTTTCCGGGAAACAGGAACATGGGATATTGAAGCGAAAACGTGATAATTTCAACTTCATTCCCTTGTTTTACATATTCCCGCGCCAAACGCTCGTTGTAAGCTGCCAGCCCACCACGATAAGGAAACGCCGTACCAACTATAATTATTTTCATACGAACAACAAATAATATTAGACTGACAAACAAAAAATTACAAGCAGCTATTCGTCACCGAAATATGTGTCTTCCTGAAAAATTCCATGAAAATAAACACATTAACTTTTTGTTTTATATCTGCAAAAGTACAAAATTATTCAATGAGGTTACCGTTTTCAAACAAATTTTCTATTGAGAATATCGGCTTGGCTAATGGATTATCACATACTACAAAGTAACGTGACCAGAAAAGGCACTGTAAAATCGACAATGAATCCATGATAAATAGAGACAATGGCAAAATCTTTACCCGAACACCGGATTATTATCGGAAAAGTGGTATCCATAGTGGTAGCTCCGCCAGCCGAAATAGGAGCTAAGCTTCCAAAATATTTCACCATCCAGGGAGCAAAAAGCAACGTCATTACTTCTCGCATGATATTGGACAACAATGCAATTGTGCCAAGTTCAGCTCCTTTGCACTGGGTAATCAGGATGCTGGACAGAGAATAATATCCAAATCCAGAACCTACTGCCAAACAATCGGTCAAACTCCGTCCCTTCAGGAATAAACTAACCACCAAAACACCCATGAAAGTCCCGGCAATAGTCATAAGAGGCAAAAAAATAAGCCGTGGATTTAAGCTCCGAAATTGCCTGAAGGAATTTGGATCATTGCCAATGCTTATTCCAACCGAAAACATTAACGCACAAAGCACACAAAAACTAACATTATGACCCAACAGGCACGAAGGGAACCAGCGAAAAACTCCGAGAAGCAATCCTGTGGCAAAAAATGAAAGTATAATCAAACTGCCTTTCATTTGCTAACCGATTTATTTCGAACCACCAACCAAAGAAACCACGCAAAAAACACACTTCCCAAAGTTCCGGATGCAGCCAACAAAAATGCATCGAAACCAAGTTTTCCAAACTGATGAACAACTGTTTCATTAGCCCCAACTTCCAGACCAAGCAAAAACAATAACATCCAAATGAGCGTTAGAATCAATCGGTGAATCAAACGGATTTTTCGGCTACGGAACAAATATCCAACAGCTATTCCAGCAAGCATACAGCCAACAACGACGAACATCATTTTATTGATTTTTAGCACAAAGATAGCTCATTGATAACAAATAACTGACCCTCACCGAATACAGTTTCAGAATCCGTGATATCAAAAAGAACAAAAGAAGCATCTAATTTGCTGAATTATTGAATAAACGTCAATTAGAATGTGCAGAAAAATGAGTAATTTTGCACCTTCAAAAAAAATTAAGGTATTAATAATCGAAAAAACTATAAATTACCAAATAATATGAGCAAAAAAGCATTACTTATGATTTTAGATGGCTGGGGAATTGGAAATCATTCCCATTCGGATGTCATCTTCAACACGCCAACTCCGTATCTCGATTCGTTGGTGGCAAATTATCCAAATTCGCAACTTTTAGCTTCGGGAGAAGATGTTGGACTTCCTCAGGGCCAGATGGGTAACTCCGAAGTGGGTCACTTAAATATTGGCGCCGGACGGGTGGTTTATCAGGATCTGGTAAAAATCAATATTGCATGCCGCGACAACAGCATCCTGAAAAATCCTGAGATTATCAGCGCTTATTCGTATGCCCGCGACAATAAAAAGAAAATCCATTTCTTAGGCTTGGTTTCCGACGGTGGCGTTCACAGCTCGTTGGATCACTTGTTGAAACTGATTGACATTGCCAAAGAATATAACACAGAAGCTTTTGTTCATTGTTTTATGGACGGACGCGACACCGATCCACGCAGCGGAAAAGGATTTATTGAACAATTGGGTGCTTATTGCAAGGCTTCTACTACTAAAATTGCATCGATCGTTGGCCGCTACTATGCAATGGATCGTGACAAACGTTGGGATCGCGTAAAAAAATCATATGATTTAATGGTGAATGGTGTTGGCGAAGCTACTACCGACGCTGTTGCTTCCATGCAAGCTTCCTATGACGCTGGGGTAACCGATGAATTTATTAATCCTATCGTGGCAGTTGATGCAGCCGGAAAACCGCTGGCAACTATTCAAGCTGGTGATGTGGTTATTTTCTTCAACTATCGTAACGACCGTGCAAAAGAATTGACTGTTGTTTTGACTCAACAAGATATGCCGGAAGAAGGAATGCATACCATTCCGTTGGAATATTATTGTATGACTCCTTACGATTCAAGCTACAAAGGTTTGCACGTGATGTTCGACAAAGACAATGTTCAGAATACACTCGGAGAATATGTCTCAAAACTGGGTTTAAAACAATTGCGCATTGCTGAAACCGAAAAATTTGCACACGTAACTTTCTTCTTCTCAGGTGGTCGCGAAAGCGAGTTTGAAGGCGAAGAACGCATCCTGGTTGCCTCTCCAAAAGTAGCGACTTACGATCTTCAACCTGAAATGAGCGCCCCAGAAGTAGCCGACAAATTGGTAGCTGCATTGAATACAAAGAAATTTGATTTCATTGCACTCAACTTTGCCAACGGCGATATGGTTGGGCACACCGGTGTCTACGAAGCCATCCAAAAGGCAGTAACTACTGTTGACAATTGCGTAGAGAAAGTGGTGGAAACTGCCAAAGCTAACGACTACGAAGTAATCATCATTGCCGATCATGGTAATGCCGATTATGCCGAAAATGCCGATGGCTCACCAAATACCGCCCACTCATTGAATCCGGTTCCATTCATTTATGTAACCGAAAATAAAAATGCAAAAGTTGGAAACGGAATCTTAGCCGACGTGGCTCCTTCTATTTGTCAGATTTTGGGCATTGAACAACCAAAAGAAATGACCGGAAAAGGACTGATTAATGCATAATTAAGAATTCACACTTTATAATTAAAGATGCATTAGATTTTTCTATTGCATCTTTTTTTTACACAAAACACAAGATATAAAACAATCAAAACAGCTTATAATCTGCACGAAACGCAAATTATAAACTATGAATTATATATTATAAACCGAATAGAGTTATCTTTGCACTTCAAATACAATAAAACATGACACTGAGAACAGCACTTGAAAATCGCATTCTGGTTTTGGATGGCGCGATGGGAACCATGATACAACGTCACAAGCTCACCGAAGCCGATTATCGTGGCGAACGTTTTGCGCAATGGGAAAGCTTGTTGAAAGGAAATAATGATTTGCTGGTACTTACGCAACCGGAAATTATTTATTCCATTCATTCGCAATACCTTGAAGCCGGAGCAGATATAATCGAATCGAACACTTTCAACGCCCAACGCATCTCGATGGAAGATTACGGAATGGCTTCGTTGGTGCGCGAAATCAATCTGGAAGGTGCACGTTTAGCCCGTCAGGCTGCAGATGAGTTCACTGCAAAAAATCCGGACAAGCCCCGTTTTGTTGCCGGCTCTGTTGGTCCGACCAATAAAACGGCATCTATGTCGCCCGACGTAAACAACCCGGCTTTTCGTGCAGTTAGCTTTGATGATTTGGTTTCTGCCTACAAAGAACAGATCCTAGCGTTGATAGAAGGTGGTGTGGATGCATTGTTGATTGAAACAATTTTTGATACACTGAATGCCAAAGCGGCTATTTATGCCGCCGAGGAAGCCATGGCCGAACTTGGCAAACGGGTCGACATCATGCTTTCGGCGACCGTGGCCGACACGAGCGGACGGACTTTATCCGGACAAACAATCCGCGCATTCTTGGCCTCCATCTCCCATGCAAACTTATTGTCAGTTGGTCTTAACTGTTCGTTTGGAGCCAAAGACTTAAAACCCTATCTAGAAGAGATAAGTGCTTATTCGCCGTGGTTTGTCAGTGCTTACCCCAACGCCGGTTTGCCAAACCAGTTCGGGGAATACGATGAATCGCCCGAAATGATGGCGGTTCAGGTAAAAGAATATTTCGACGAAAAACTGGTCAATATTATTGGTGGTTGCTGCGGAACTTCACCCGACCATATTGCAACCTATAGCGCATTAATTCAAGGAGCGGAAGTCCGCAAACGAAGCATCCAACCTACGAACTTAGAATTATCGGGACTTGAGTTATTGGAAATCAAAGATGATTCGCTGTTTACGAACATCGGCGAACGTTGCAACGTAGCCGGCTCCCGCATGTTCTTACGTCTGATAAACGAGAAAAAATACGAGGAGGCATTGGTAATTGCCCGTAAACAGGTAGAAGATGGTGCGCAGATTATTGACATCAACATGGATGATGCCATGTTGGAAGCCAAAGAAGAAATGACCACCTTCCTGAATTATATTGCCTCCGAACCCGAAATCTCGCGTGTGCCCATTATGATCGATTCCTCTAAATGGGAGGTGATTGAAGCCGGATTGAAATGTGTACAAGGGAAATGCGTCGTAAATTCCATCAGCCTGAAAGAAGGCGAAGAAGAGTTTCTGAACAAAGCCCGCAAGATTCGTGCGTACGGTGCAGCAGTTGTTGTTATGGCTTTTGATGAAAAAGGACAAGCGGACAGCTTCGAACGCAAGATACAGATTTGCAGCCGTGCATATCATTTGCTGGTCGACAAGATTGGTTTTCCACCGCAGGATATTATTTTTGATCCAAACGTGCTGGCTATCGCCACTGGAATTGAAGAACACAACAATTACGGCGTCGACTTTATCAACGCCACCCGTTGGATTAAACAAAACCTGCCGCATGCCAAAATCAGCGGTGGTGTAAGCAACCTTTCATTCTCGTTCCGGGGAAATAACGTGGTACGCGAAGCCATTCACTCTGTATTCCTGTACTATGCCATCAAAGAAGGCATGGACATGGGTATTGTAAATGCCGGAATGTTACAAATTTATCAGGATATTGAACCGGTATTACTGGAACATGTTGAAGATATTGTACTCAACCGCCGCCCGGATGCCACTGAACGGATGATTGAACTTGCTGAAAAAGTAAAGAATCAAGCTTCGGGCGAAAAGGTGGAGAAAGTAGACGAATGGCGTTCGCATGCATTGCAAGCCAGATTGGAACACGCGCTGATTAAAGGTATCAGCGACTTTCTGGAAGAAGATTTAGCCGAAGCACTAACCCAGTACGATACAGCCATTGAAATTATCGAAGAACCGCTGATGAGCGGAATGAATATCGTGGGTGATTTGTTTGGTGCTGGAAAGATGTTCTTGCCACAAGTGGTAAAAACAGCCCGCACAATGAAGAAAGCCGTAGCCATTCTTCAACCGCAAATCGAGGCACAGAAAGTACCCGGTCAAAGTTCTACCGCCGGAAAGTTCCTGATTGCAACCGTAAAAGGGGATGTTCACGATATCGGGAAAAATATTGTTGCCGTGGTATTAGCTTGTAATAATTTTGAAGTAATCGACTTAGGCGTAATGGTTCCGACTGAAAAAATTATTCATACAGCCATTGATGAAAAAGTGGATATTGTAGGGTTAAGCGGACTAATTACTCCTTCGCTGGAAGAAATGGCGCATGTGGCTTCCGAAATGCAAAAAGCAGGCCTGACGGTACCTCTGCTAATTGGTGGTGCCACAACTTCGAAGATTCATACAGCCGTAAAAATTGCTCCCAATTACAAAGGGCCGGTGGTGTACGTAAAAGATGCGTCGGTCAACACACTGGTGGTTGCGCAATTGATGAGCAAAACCAATCATACAGCCTACGAAGCCGACATAGCCGCCGAGTATCAGGCTTTACGTGAAAAACAAACGAAGAAACCTGACTTATTAAGTTTGGACGAAGCCAAAAAGCGGAAACCGAATTTGTTTTAATCAGAAACTAAATAAAAAGCGGCAGAACTTTTACGATAGAAGTTCTGCCGCTTTTTTATTCAATACCCTAGCCTACTCTCTCCACTTTTCCCAAAGTTACGTAGCACACAAAACCACTCGTCTCGTAACCCATTTCGGCAATCAGATTCATATATTGCTTTACCTGTTTCAGGTAAGTTTTGCTTTCTTTTTCTCCGAATTTGTAATCCACAATCGTAGCATCATTGCCCCGGATAATTACCCGGTCGGGACGATATTGTTCGCCACCGGGAGACAGAATGGTGGTTTCATTCAACACCCGGACGTTGTCGGCAAACCAGTTTGCAGTTTCGGGCAAGCTCCAAAATTTCTCCATTTCTTCAACAACCGTTGCTGACTCGCTTTCACTAATCCGCCCTTCACGGATTATATCCAAAATAGCTTTGCCTTGATCCGATTTGCAGGTAATCTTACGCAACACATCGTGCATAATCAATCCGTAATTCAGGCGGCTATCGGTCAGTTGCTGGTTCTCCAGCAAGTAATCCAAACTTTGATGCCGGATCCGCAAACGCTCTGCACTGCCTACCGATGGATAGCTATTAATCTTCTTATTGATGTCTGAAGCCGGTTTATCCAAGTAAACGACCGGAGCCTGTTCACCCAGTTCAAATATCTTTGAAGTTGTATCGTAGTTTTTTGCCAACGAGATAATTTCGGCATCCAACCCCGGCGTTTCCACACTAAAACAAGCCGTGAGCAAGGCCGATAATGAATTTATTTTATCCAGGCTTTCCACCTCTTTTTTAGGGGCCGGAGCTATGCAAACCAATTCATTTTTTGCCCGCGTAAATGCCACATAAGCCACATTCAAATTATCAATAAACAAGTGCATTTGTTCGTCAAAATAACTCTCTGCAAAGATGGATTGCCCGAGCTTGGAGCCGTATTCAATCGGCAACAGCGGTAGTTCGTTGAACGGTGCCTGGGCAGGTTCACACCACAGGATATTGCGCATGCGGCTGTCCAGGTCCCAGTCGCAAAAAGGCATAACCACCACCCGGAAATCCAACCCTTTCGATTTGTGCACAGTCATAATACGCATAGCACTTTGGTTGTCGGGTGTCGAGATACATTGTTTCATACCGCTTTTTTTCCACCAGGTAAGGAAACTGTTCAGGTCGGCAGTTTTACCGGTGGTGTAGCGAAACACCACATCCTGAAACGCCTGCACAAATACTGCTTCATGGTGCCACTCCCCTACTCCGAACAACGAGATGATCTGTTCCACCATATCGAACAATGAATTATTCTGAAGTTGCTTTAACGAAGCATTCTCAGTCTCCGTAAATAATGGTGAGAATAAATTCTCCCCGCCCTTTTCTTTCGAGAAACAGGCATTCAATGCCTCATTCTCCGATTTTCCCTGTCGGCCACGGGCGTATTCGTAGTTCACAATGGTTTGCTGGATGCTATCGGCCGGATTGACAAAAAGCTGCAAGATACCCAGCACAAAACGCACCGAAGCCGCAGCGCCAATCAGCAAACCTTCGTTGCCCATAATGTCGTAACAAAATTCCGGTTTAGCTTCCGCCGTAGTTTTATAGTTCAGCAATTTATGAATTACATCTTGTTCTTCGCGGTTGGTACGCACCAGAATACAAATATCCGCCGGACGATAACCCCGCTCCTGCAAATCTTCTAACATAACCGGCAACCGGTTCAGGCTTTCAGCCTTCCAACCGTCGTCATTCTCGTCGCGTTCAATAAAACTCACCTGCACACGTCCTGTTCCGGCTTTGGGCGAAGTTTGTTGATGAATGTTTGCATACGCATGTTCAATTTTATGCGTCAATGCTTCCAGAGCCGGATAAACAGGCAACACGGCTTGCAAATTCTTGTTCAGCTTGCTTTGCAACAATTGCGTAGCACGGCGGAAAAACGAATTATTGAAATCAATGATATGCTTATCGCTTCGCCAGTTGGTTTCGAGGTTTTCTTCGTGTATTTGTTCAGGGCGGAAGTCGGTCAGTATTTGCTCATCGAGCAGTTTCCAGTCGGAGTTACGCCAACGGTAAATGCTCTGCTTCACGTCGCCCACCACAAGGTTGAACTTGCCTGCCGACAAACTATTATCCAACAACGGCTGAAAGTTTTTCCATTGCAAAGTGGAGGTATCCTGAAACTCATCAATCATGAAATTATCGATGTGTATACCCGTTTTCTCGTACACAAAAGGCGTGTCGCTATTGTCGATAATTTTGTTGAGCAACATGTTTGAATCCGAAATCAACATGGTGTTCTGTTCGTCGGTCAGCTTCTTTATTTGCACCGCCAGGTCAGACAGAATGCCGAGCGTATTAATATGCTTCAGCACCATCACCGCCGAATTGTACGTCACAATGCCGACACCCAGCAACTCCACAATTTGTTGGAAACATTTTCCAAGTCCATTATTGTAAGCCGATTCGATGGCTGATTTCACATCCTGCGGTTTGGATTTGGTGTAACAATTACTTACATCATCTGCAAAACCAATAAAGCGGTTGCTTATTTCGAGCTTGCCTTTCACCAGTTTTTCCAATACATTGGTAGTTTTGTACGCAAAATCGTCGTGGCTCAGTCCGTTGCGCGCCATAATGTTCAGTCCTTCGGTGGCCGTTTGTTTCACGTTAGCTTCAAACGAAGTCTTTATTTCACGCAAGCTCTTGCGGTAGTTGGTCAGGAACTCCCGTTCGTGCAATTTCTTATTGGTATCCTCGGCCTTGTGTTGGTAACTTTCCTTAAATATCTCCTGTCCCAAATCCAGGATGTTGCCCCGCATGTTCCAGTTTTCCGATTGCTCAATGCGCTCCTCGGCATAGCTCGTGAGCCATTGCAGGAGTTGCCTGTTCTCGTCTTTGGATAGATCGAGGAACAAATTATCTACCGACTGTTCCAACGTGGACGAATTATCCAGTTCCAGGTTATAACCACCATGCACCCCTATGTCGCGGGCAAACGACCGGATGACCTGTTGGAAAAAGCGGTCGATGGTGCTAATGGAAAACGACGAATAATCGTGGAGAATACTTGTGAGTATGTGTTTGGCCCGGCTGTTCACAGCCTCTTCGTCCAAATGGAATTTCTCCATCAGCCCCGCGCGGTAATCCGACTTCTCGCCTTGCGACAACACGTGAAGCTCTTTCAGGATGCGTGTTTTCATCTCGTCGGTGGCTTTGTTGGTGAACGTTACCGCCAGGATGCGGCGATGCACCCGCTCCCGCTTGGGATCGAACAGCAAGTGAATATAGTCTTGCGTAAGCCGGTATGTTTTGCCCGAACCGGCAGAGGCACGATAGATATTGAGCATGGGAAATTAGTTCATAATTATAATTCATAATGGAAAGCTGCATATGGCTGTCGCCATTGGCGAAACCTTCTCGCAAGCTATTTTGGACGTTTCGCCAATGGCGACAACATTTTTGCACATCGCGAAGACTAACTTTTTGCCACCACAAAGCAAAAATAATTAAAAACAATGATTAATTAAGCAGAGAAGAACTGAAATGGGTAAGTTTTATCGGAGATTGTATTTGTCATATTAATTCACATCGGCTTTATTTACGATTCTAAATTCAAACCAATCAAAAACCGGACTCCTAAAACAAACCGCCATCTAATAAAACTAGATGGCGGTTTAAACTACATGCTGGGATTTCTCCCTTTAACCGAGGCAAAAGCAGTCGTGAATACGAATACTTTTACCAAGGCGTTGAGGTTCTTTTGTAAAAACAGATTAACATGTTAAGGTTGCAATGTTCACTATACTATATTAAAACAAAACTGACAAAACGTTATTTAGCTGGAGGAACTGGAACTACAGGATCATCGCCCTGTGGGTTTGTCTGGGTTGAATTAGTTCCTTCATTTAAATACATTGAGCAAACAGATGCTCCTGTTCCAATAATAAAATCTTTTGTGTTCATATTCATTTTGTTTTTAATTCCATTGCAAAGTAATACAAAATAAAAGCCCGAAGTTGTGAAAATGCAATATTTATTTTATATACATCGGTATTTTTCACACCCATGTAAACGACTATATTGCAATTATTTACGAGCAAGTATAAAAAAACACATATATACAACGTAATTTTACGGCAAGAAAAAATAGTTAAAAAGGTCAGAATTTGAGCAGGAACTGGAGAAGGTTTTCCGAATTTTGCAATTGGAGTTTTTTGCGTAAACGGCCGCGGTGAACATTGACTGATTCACTTTTTACCTCAAGAATAGTAGCGATCATACCAGTATCGAAGTTGCCAAGCAACAAACAACAAACCAATATGTCACGTTTTGTCAGATTTGGGTAGTTTTCGGCCAACCGCACTGAAATATTGGGATATACTACATCTATGTGAGCTATCAATTCTTCGTGCAAAGTGGTGATAGGAGTATTTTTTTGATCGGAGAGTCTATCATCTTCTGCAGATAGGGGTCGTTTAACGGCCTGACTTCTGTATTGCTCTACATTTTTTAGCAATACATGCTGCATGGTCATCTGTTTTTGCAAAAGAATATTATTCTCTTTCTCCGTTTTCATCAATGTTTTTTCCTGTTTCAGTAACTGTTTTTGTACAATTATTTGTTGTCTGTTGGTTTTAATTCGCCAAAATAAAAAGACAATGCAAACCAGACTCAATAGCAACAAGACAACCAGAAGGATTATGCCGTTCTGTTTATTCTCGATAATCAGATTTTTATTCTCTACAGCCAAGCGCTCAAATTGGTATTTTTTTTCCAGCCCGGCAAAACTACTTGCCAGTGTATGTGCTTGTATCGAGTCTTTCGCTTCTATAACACGCTTTGCATTTTGCAAAGCTTCCGAGAATCGTCCTTCTTTCTCCAACAAGACTTGCCACTGTTTATAATAATCTACCTCCATGGGAAAAGGATTTTTCACTTTCGTGAGATATATTTTCGCCGAATCAAGTTTTCCAGCACGCAGAAAAGTTTTCGCCATTAAATACCATTTATTATAATCATCGCCTTTACTGTTAGTTGATGGAGCCAATCGATAATAGTGCAAAGCAAGGGCATAATTATCTTGTTTATATGCCGTACTACCTAAACTTCGATAAATAGTGGATATTAACAATGGTTCATGCAAAGGTATCGCCAATTTATTAGCCAAGTAATAATAATGCAAAGCACTATCATATTGATTATTCATTCTGTATCCGGCACCGATATTTATTGCGGTCACAACTGAATTTCGGGTATCATTGATTTTTTGATAAGTAGACAAACTCACCTTTTCGTAGTATACCATACTGTCAAGTTGCCCTTGTGATTGATACATTAGAGCTTTGTCTCCATAAATCAGACCTTGCAGTTTGTAGTCCTGACATTTAGAAGCAAACTCTTGTGCTTTAAATAGAGCAAGCGCTTGTTCCTTTTTATTTCCCTGGTTATTTTCACAACGGGCCAGATAGAAATAAGCGTATGCTGCACGAAGAGGTTGGGTATCGGTATAATAACTGGTTGCAAACCGGATTAACGAATCGGATTCTACTTTAATATCATTTTTATCCAAAGCCTGGCTCATCAGAAGGGCATATAGAGCACGGTTGGGATTGTGTTTGTATTTTTCGGGTTTTAATCTTTGCAGAATATGCAAAGCCGAATCGGGAGCAGTTTCCATCAATTCGTCGGCACGCATCAACTCTTTATCGGTTGAGGAACACGCTACAAAGAATAGACTAAAGCTGAAAAACGCTATGATGGGAAGAATTTTCATAAAGGAGATCTCGAATAAGTAAAGTAAGCTCAAATTTTCGAGATTTCATAGAAGATAATTTAAATTAACGAACATTTTATTCAAACAAAAATGGCAGCATTGCCTGAAGCAATGCCACCACCTTTGTTTTTTGTATGACTGTGATTGAATCTGCAACAGCAGACACAATTAGATTTCGGACTTAATGACACTAAGTTTATAACCTTGGCGATGGATATTGAGCAAACCTACAGAAGAATCCTGCTGAAGGTGTTTACGCAGTTTGCAAACAAAAACATCCATTGTTCTACGGGTGCGATAGTTATCTTCTCTCCAGATTGCCGTCAAAATATCTTTGCGCAACAAGGGTTGGTTTAGATTAGCTGCAAACAAGATAAGTAAAAGCGATTCCTTTATGGTGAGCTTCACCGATTCACTATTAAAAGTAAGCATATGACTGCCGACATCAAAAGTGTACGATCCTATTTTATAAGCAGGTACTGACAGAAGTTTCTTCATATCTTCATTCAGGGTATTCAACAAATTCATTTCGTGTTCTGGGTTCATTGTGTTTTCTTTTTATTATTAGTTTATGCTGGTTACATACAAGCTTGGAAAGATTTTCTTACCCAAACAAAAAAATGCAACTGAGGATTTAATCGACAGTTGCATTCATTATTTTAAAGAAAATCATGACGGTCATTTTGTAGGCTCGCACAGAAATTTATAGGGTTAATCATTATTTTAATCTCTCAGTTTTTTAAAGCTTTCCAATACTTTTGTTGTACAATATCTTCAAATTATCGATGGTAGGATATTTAAATATTTTCAATTCCTGCTTTTGCAAATCATTAGAGCCAGACAAATCACGATATAAGAAATTGTCTTCAGATGCTGAAGCCGTTTGAGGCTGCGGGCAATTGTTGTCGAAAACGAAAGCCATGCTTTTATAATAGATTATTCTCAATCCCACAATGACCGGCGTTTTAAAAATATTCATTTCATCACCAAACATTCTTAACGATTTCTTGGTATATTTCAACACGCGCGATTTTCTCGAAGTTCCATCTTTAGAATTCGATTTCCAACCGGTGCTATCAAAGAGATAGAAAACGCCTTTATTGTAAAGCGTTTTTAAATATTCAATCCCGGGTTTCTTGAATATTTTTAATTGTCTTTTTGCTCTCATAATCTATTTATTTAAAAGTCCTAATTCTCTAATACCTCTTATTTTGTCAACAAAATACTCAAGAGAAAGTTTCAGATTGAGATGAATATTTATCAGATATTATAAAATCTGTCTATTTCAGCGATTTGCAACTTTTATTTCATAACATTAATCGTGCCAAAAGACCATTTTTCAACATGAAATTTCAGTCTGATTTCAAAAAAAAAATGATCATTTGGATCTATATTATTATTGTTCTACTGGTTTCAAGTTCCGGGACGATTGCATTCAGTTAAACAGTTTACATTTCACGAACAAAACCAACATCAAATCAGTTAGTTTATCATTAGAATTCAACATTTTCAAACTAAATCTCATGAATTTACTTGAACAACTCAAAACTTACACCAAAGTAGTGGCCGATACCGGCGATTTTGCATCTATGATTACCTACAAACCTGTTGATGCAACCACAAATCCATCTCTTATTTACACAGCGTCGATGGACTCGAAATACAGTCCGCTGATAGACGATGCAATTCAATATGCCAACCGCATTGCCGGCGACAAAGCCACGAGGTTAAACCATGCCATGGATAAGCTGGCGGTGAATTTCGGGCTGAAGATTCTTGAAATTGTTCCCGGACGGGTTTCGACCGAAGTGGATGCGCGCCTTTCGTTTGATACGGAAGCCACGATAAAAAAAGCGCACGAATTGATAAAGCTGTATGAAGGAAATGGAATATCCAAAGAACGGATCCTGATAAAAGTTGCTTCAACCTGGGAAGGTATCCGGGCAGCTGAACAACTGGAAAAAGAAGGAATCCACTGCAACCTGACGTTGCTCTTTTCGCTTGCGCAGGCTGTAAGATGCGCTGAAGCCAAGGTTACGCTCATTTCACCATTTGTAGGCAGAATATTGGATTGGCACAAAAAGGACCGCGGAGTTTCGGAGATTGCCCCGACGGAAGATCCCGGCGTGAAATCGGTGAAAGAGATATACAACTATTATAAGAGGTTTGGTTACAACACGACTGTGATGGGAGCCAGCTTCCGCAATGTGGGAGAAATAGTTGAATTGGCCGGCTGCGATGCACTGACCATATCGCCGGCATTGCTCAAAGAGTTGGAAAACACCGAAGCGGTACTGGAAAAGAAACTGGATGATGCCAATTCGAAATTGTTGGACATTAAACAGATTCAACTGGACGAAAAGACATTCCGCTGGATGCTGAATGAAGACGCCATGGCCACAGAGAAGCTTGCTGAAGGCATCCGGAAATTTACCGAAGACCTGATAAAACTGGAAAAACATATTTCCGGCTTGCTGTAAGCTGAAAAAGAATCAAGAACAATGAGATAATGGATTTTTTCATCCTAAAACTACCCTGCCCATGAAGTCGTTTATATCCATCTTTGTCATTCTATTTTTCATACTTTCTTTCAACGAGTGCACCTACAATAAAGAAGATGTGCTTTATTCCACCAAAACAAACACGTGCGATACGACCAACATCACCTTTCAGGCAAAAGTAGCCCCTATTTTTGCCCAGAATTGTTTGATCTGCCACGGAAATGCGGTTTCGCCACCCGATGGAGGCGGCATAAGGTTGCAGGATTATCAAGACGTAAAAGCTAACATCGACAGGGTCTACGGAGCCATGTCGCACAAGGCAGGATTCATACCCATGCCACTGGGAAGCACCAGTACCATCGACCCTTGCCAGATCAAGATAGTGCGTATATGGAAAGACGCAGGCGCTCCAAACAATTAAGTTTTTGATCTTTTATCCACCATCTAAAATCTACTGTTATGAATCACACTTCCACCAAAGCCATCCGGATATTAGTTGCGTTGATGTTGACCTCAACGGGCTTATTTGCCCAACACAACAGCGACAGCATTTCTTCAACGGTAAATTATGCTGAGAATACATTCCTGACTTCGCGTGTAATTAATGGGCAATCGTCGGACTGTTTGCCTCAAAAACAACTTGCTTTGCGGGTTGAACATCGATTTGGATTGCTGAACAGTGGTTTCTCGCAATTTTACGGACTCGACCAGGCTAACACTCTTTTTGATCTGGAATATGGAATTACCGATTGGTTGATGGTGGGGCTGAACCGGACATCGACCGACAAAACGGTTAGCGGATTTGCCAAAGTGGGCCTGTTCAGGCAAAGCACCGGTGCGCGAAACATGCCGTTTTCAGTGGCGCTGGCTTTTCAAACCAGTGTGATTGGTACCAAATATACCGACCCGGTCCGGAACAACGACTTCAACTCGCGGCTCAACTACTTGTACCAGGTGATTATTGCCCGGAAATTCAGCGATCATCTGTCGGCACAACTCGCCCCGGCTTTGATCCATCGGAATATTGTCCCTTCATCCACTACCGACAAAAACGACCTGTTGGCGCTGGGACTTGGGGCGAAATACAAACTCACTCCCACCCTGTCGTTGAGCGGAGAGTATTACCCGGTTATCAGTCCATCCGAATATTTCAAAAACAATTACTCGAATTCGCTTTCATTCAGCCTTGACATTGAAACAGCCGGCCATGTTTTTCAGCTGATACTTTCCAATTCGGCCGATATGCTCGAAAAGAATTTTGTGGGCGAAACCCGCGGAAATTGGTTGAAAGGCGATGTTCACTTCGGGTTTAATATCTTACGGAAATTCGATTTGTAGAAGTTTTATCGTTTGTCTACACGCCAAGAGGGGAAAACCGTTCATCCGGTCTTCCCCTCTCTTTATTGTACATACCTGACTTAACCCCGGTATTATTTTTCCTTCTTCTCCACCAATTCCGAAAAACTTTTGGCAGCTTTGGTAAATTCGGAAGGCAACAGGACAATGGTAGTGGTATTGTTGTCGATACCAATTTCCGAAAGCATTTGCATGCGGCGAAGTTCCAACGCAACCGGGCTTCCTTCCATCACCGTGGCTCCTTGCGTCAGTTTGATGGAAGCTTCCAGTTCAGCTTCGGCTTTCACAATGCGGGCACGTTTTTCACGAATCGCTTCGGCTTCGCGAGCCATGGCACGCTGCATGGCTTCGGGGATTTCCACATCTTTCATTTCCACCATCTCTATTTTTATACCCCAGGGCTCGGTGATTGAATCCACATTCTTTTGCAGCGTAGCATTAATTTGTTCCCGTTCGCGCAACACCTCGTCGAGCGAATGCTGGCCAATGATATTCCGCAACGCGGTAACCGAGAATTGGTAAACAGCCTTGTAATAATCGGCCACCTGGATGATGGCGCTTTCGGGATCGGTAATCCGGAACCACAACACGGCATTCACCTTGATGGTCACACTGTCTTTGGTTATGGTTTCCTGCTGTTCCAAATCCACCGTTTTGGTACGGATGTCAACACGTTGTTGCGTATCAATAAGTGGAATAATCCAATACAGGCCGGGACCTTTGATAGATTGAAAACGGCCAAGACGAAAAATAATGGAGCGCTGGTACTCCTGGGCAATACGAAATCCGGAAAGGAGTATTACGATAACTACTCCGAGAATGGCAAGAAAAGTCATAAGATTAATTTTAAAAGTAAGTAGTTTGAAAGTTGTTAATCGCGCATCAAATGTACGAATAATATTTTAAAATTAAATAAATGTATGTGTTTATCTGCAAAAATGCCTCTACAAAGCCTGTAGCAATAATTCTCACCCCTGTTGAAAACTTTCAATTAATTTTTTTAATTCGATCACTTGCATTTAAATTAAAAAGATTTATCTTTGGCACGTTAATTTTAAATGCAAGAAGCCTTATCTACATTGAGGCTCTGGCTGATAGTAACGCAAAATGACGTCTCAACATGGAGAAAGTGGCTCGCAAGCGTGTAAAACCCTTTCTCAACATGGAGAAAGGATTTTTCAGCCATGTAAAGCACTTTCGCCAAGTGGCGGAAGCATTTTTCACCGATTTTGCCCCTTTCGCCAACTTGCGAAGGTATTTTTCATGCATTTTTGACCTGTCGCTAACTTGCGACACCATTTTTCAGGCATGAACAGGTAAATCGCAACCCTGCGAAAGGGAATTTTATACTGTTTCTTATAGTATCTCCAACATAAGATTATTGTTTTTAACCCTTTTATCAACTATTTAATTTGATCTTTATGCTAATAAAAAACATTCATTTGAATGCTCTGCAAAATGAAGAACATGCAGGTTTTCATACCTACGTGTCTGAGTACATCACCGAAGATGGCAATGCCAATCCGAGAGTTCTGTTGCAATTGTCCGATTACAAACTGAAACTGGCCATTGAGAAATCGGTGTTGGATCTGATTCAGAAAAACAGTTACACCCAACGGGTGAATGATGCCGACGCTGCCCGCGACAAACCCATACGGGGTTTCTTTGCCGTGGTGGCAGGCATGTTGCACCACTTCAACCCGGCGATGGCACAGGCAGCGTACAACGTAAACCTGATTAATGAAAATTTCAGTAACATCACACGCCTGTCGGACGATAAACAGACGCAGGCTTTCGACAGCTACATAGCTGCTATCGATGCTGCCTCTGCCGATATTAGCCTGTTGGCACTTATGGACTGGGTGACAGAAATGAAAGCTACGCATGCCGCTTTTTTGGAAGTGGTGAAAAGTCGTAATATCGAGAAAGATGACAAGCCGAACGTCAACATGAAACAGGCACGCGTGGACACCGAGGTTGCTTACGGCGCTCTGGTGGATCGCATCAATGCCTTTATCACGATCGAAGGCGACGCACTGTTTGCTCCACTGGTAACCAAAATCAATGGACGTGTAGACCAATACACCGCAGCCATTGCCCAGCGAAAAGGTATTGCGGCTGCGAAGAAAAAGAAAAAAGAGGATGATGCAGCTGCCGAAGGGGCGAAGTAATAATCTTTAAACCACCCCAATGTGCTGGTAGAGCGGCGGGGTGGGTAATAAAAAAAATCTACGTACTGAGAACAAAATTTAAAACACAACTATTATGGAAGTATCCATCGAAAAAAACAAAATATCATTCCTCGATATTGTTATTGTGATTTTATCCATTTACGTGCTCATTGAATTAATCATTGATAGTTTTTTCACTTTACCTCCCGAAACATCTAAATTACTCTACCTTATAGATGATTCAATTTGCGCTTTATTTGTCTACGATTTCATCTACCGGTTCATAAAATCACCTTCAAAGCTGAAATTCATGAAATGGGGTTGGATCGATCTTGTTTCAAGCATACCTACCTTCCAGTTTCTTCGCTACGGCAGACTGATCCGGTTAGTCCGATTATTCAGAGTTTTGAGAGCCTTCAGGTCTGTAAAATTCCTGACTGCGCATATCTTCAGAACCCGGATATCAGGAACATTTTCAACTGTTTCATTAGTCTCATTCTTGATGTTGATTTTTGGTTCGATATCTATACTTCAGGTTGAGAAATTACCAGAATGCAATATCAAAACCGCCGGCGATGCAATCTGGTGGGCATTTGTCACTATCACAACAGTGGGATATGGCGACAGGTACCCAATTACCACCGAAGGTAGAATAATCGCCGCATTTCTAATGATTACAGGTGTTGCCCTGTTTGGAACATTCACCGGATTTATTGCAGCCTGGTTTATGGGCGATAAAACAAAAGCTTAATGCAAAATTATGTCCTCTACCCTCCCCTCCCGCCGCTCCATCCGCCTGAAAGGATATGATTATGCACAGGAAGGATTGTATTTTATCACCATTTGCGTACAAGACCGGTTGTTTCTGTTTGGCGAAGTGCATGATGGCGCAATGCAATTGAATGATGCCGGCCGCATGGTGGAACAATGGTATGCCGAATTGGAAAATAAATATCCCGATAAACGTTGCCACGAAATGGTGGTCATGCCGAATCATTTCCATTGCATTATTGAAAATATTTCGGTTTTATCATCGGACGCCCACGTAGGGGCGCCCCTACGTGGGCGTCCGATGGTGGAACGTGGGCGTCCGCGAACCGGCGCCACCATCCCCGATGCGGTGGATTGGTTCAAAACCATGACCACCAACGCATATATCCGCGGCGTACGGGACAACGGTTGGCCGCGTTTCAACCGGAAATTATGGCAACGTAATTATTATGAAAACATCATCCGAACACCCGATGCGTACGAAAAGATTTCCAATTATATCGTGAATAATCCGGAAAAATGGAAAGACGATATGTTCCATTTATAAACACAACCCCGGCTGAATCTCTTCTCTGAAATTCAGCCGGGGTTTTATTATCACATTACCACATCAACATATCAACACATCAATCACATCAATCACATCATTTCTCTTTCAGCTTCGCAAAATACATAGCGAATGAGCGGTACAGGAAGTGCGTCCATTTGCCAAACGGAACAATGATCAACGCCCATTGCACCAACACGGTGAAGTGCAGGATGTACAACCATTTATTGGTTTCCAGCAAGTCCAGGTCGATAAACAGTCGGGTCATAAAGGCAGTGAAACCCATGAGGAACAACCAAACGACGAAGAACCAGTCGGAAGGTTGCGAATGCGTATTCATGGCTTTCTTCTTTTTCATGCGGCTGTTTACAAAGTCCACCGTCACGATAAACACTATGGCACTCATCACGTATCCAAAGATATTTACAGCCAGATATTGGGTGGAAAACCAGTCGAGAAACACGGTGGTGAACAGCAACGACAGGTAACCCAGTACGAGAATGAAATGTTCGAACCAGCGCAGGCGGTTATCGTCGCAGTCCAGGGCACGTTTTTGTACAAACATGGTGACGAAAAATTCACCCAGGCTGCTGACATATTTCTTGAAAGGCACTTTCACGCCCGGTTGCACAACGCTAAAATACCACATGCGGATAATGTTCGGCACAAAAATCACCACCATTATGCTGGCAATGGCAATGGCTTCGAACATGTGCCCCACGTGCATCATGTGTTTCAAATCAAACCCGGAAGAAAAAGCAAACACCATCACGCCCACAAACGTTAGCACGAAAGCCGCGATGCTTGCCGGCAAAGACTTGTACATAAGCCCCGAGAGTCCTGTCCAGTCGTACTTAGCCGTGAGCCACCGGCGGAGCGACATCATCAACTCACCCGGATTGGCCTGACGCGGACACTCGGAACTGCACTCGCCGCAGTAATAGCATTCCCACGGTTTGAGCGAAGCCTTGATTTCATTCTCCAACCCCAGCGTGGTGTAACGGATCATTTTGCGTGGGAACGAACTTTCGGCAGTCGAAAGCGAGCAGGTGGCCGTACAGTTTCCGCAATTGAAACAGGCGCTGAAGTCGTCCGACCCATATTTTTTTAATTCAGTTGCAAATTTTGGATTTACTCTTGACATATTACCCCTCCTAACCTCCCCTAAAGGGGAGGAAATAAAATTAGTTTTGTAATTAATTCTCAATTATTGTATCCTTGGCCCCTTTAGGGGGTGGGGTCATTTCTTCTTATAATAATAGTACGTTTCCTTCGCATCCATCCCGGCAGGCATCACTATACCGTACTTGTTCATGGTCATGAGGTGGAAAGTAACCAGATCGCTGTTGAGTTTCGAGTTGGCGGCTATCTGCGGGATGGTATTTTTCTCGTCGGTCATGCCGGCCAGAATCTCACGCCAAACCTGCGGATATTCCTTCATGGCCTGCCCCCCGCCCCCTGAAGGGGGAGTAAGAGCGTCATCACTCTCAACTATTTCTTTCTCTTTTAATTCCACTTCGTGCATAAAGCCATCAATCATCGATTCTATTTCATGGTCGGTGTATTGGGCCACTTCAATGGCATTTTCAGGACATACCGGAGCACAGATTCCGCAACCGGTACAAACCGCCTTGTTGACTGCTGCCACCATTTTACCATCCTGCTCCACCATCTTCAATGCCGTATAATCGCACACATCAGCACATTTTCCACACCAGGCACAAGCATCTGCATCTATACGGGCAATAATCGGATCGACCGAAACGGTTCCGCTTTTGAGCAAGGCCGTAATCTTCGACGCACCCGCCATCGACGACTGCACCGATTCGCTCACATTCTTCGGTCCCTGGCAACTTCCGCAGATATACACGCCTTTGATAACGGTTTCCACAGGTTTCAGTTTCGGATGAATTTCGTTGAAAAATTTATCACTGCCAATCGGAATTTTGAACAGTTCGGAAACATGCGTTGCATCCTCGCGGGCCACCATGCCGGTAACCAGCACCACCAAATCGGCCTCTATTTCCAACGGTTTTTTAGCTGTCAGGTAATCTTTCACTTTTATAACCGTCGATTTACCCTCATTCTCAACCACAGGCAGTTCTTTTTCTTCGTATTTAAAATACAAATCGCCTTGCTTCGCGGATTGGTCGTACATAATTTCCTGCTTGCCATAGGTGCGGATATCCCGGTACACGTGGTAGGTCTGGATATCGCCGTACTTCTCTTTCAGTTGCAGCGACGTGTGAATGGCAGACGTGCAGCACTGGCGCGAGCAATATTTGTTTTCACCTTTAGTCTGGCGGCTTCCCACGCAGTAAATAAATGCCACGCTATTAATTGTCTTGCCTTTGTAAACCAGCTTGCCGGGGTTCAACTCCATCAAACGGTTCAGTTCGGGCAAAGTCACCACATTGTCTATGGTTTTGTATCCGAATTCTCCTTCTTTGGGTTGGTAATGGTCGTAACCGGTAGTTACCAACACCGAACCTGCAATAAGCGAAAGCGTTTCTTCCTGTTCGTTCAGATTCAGCGTTGAGGCAAACTTGCCAATGAAATCGGTTTCATCTTTCAGCAGTTCTGCATTCACAACGGGTACATCGGGCAGTGCCCCGGGGTAATTTTTATAAATGGCTTTGCGTTTGGTGAGTCCGAGATTAAACTCGTCATCCACTTCCACCGTGCATTCGGCCATAGCCCGTTTTACCGCTTGTTTATCGGCATTGGGATTGATATAACGAGGTTTTACTTTGATATCTACGTTGAAATTTCCCAAACTTCCCGAGACTTTTTCCACCGTTGCCCCGGTAAAAATGGTGATGTTCGGGTGCTTTTTCATTTCGCTGTACAAAGCCTCCACCACTTGTTTCCCGTTTTGGGCGGAAGGGAACAACGTTTCTTTTTGAGCAATGCGTCCACCCACGAAAAAATCTTTTTCGATCAGGAAAACTTCGGTGCCTGAACGTGCCAAGTCAATGGCAGCCTTCATTCCCGAAACACCGGCCCCGATGACCAACGCCGACTTCTTGACCGAAATATCAATGGCATCCAACGATTCGGAATACGACACGCGGTTGATACCGGCACGAATGAGCCCGGCTGCTTTCACGGTTGCTTCACGCGGACGGTCGCTGTGCGGCCACGAACATTGCTCGCGGATATTCACCTGCACATAATTGCTTGGGTTCAACCCTGCACGGCTCGCCACATTTTTAAACGTGTGGAGGTGCAGTTTTGGAGAACACGAACAAACCACAATCGCATCCAGCTGGTTATCCTGAATGTCTTTGATCATGTCCTTTTGGTTGGAGTCGGCACAGGCAAACATCACATCTTTGGAAACCACCACGTTTTCCTCTTCGTGGAACATTTTGCCCAACTCTTCCACATTCACGTAGTCGGAAATATTCCCGCCGCAGTGACATATATATACACCTATTCTTTGTTTCATTTTTTCTTAGATTTTAGATTCTAGAACCAAGAGTCAAGACTAATAGCTTTGATTCCGGATTCTTTGTCTCAAAGCTTCTATACTGTTGTAAAATCACGTTTCTTGTCTTGGCTCTTGGCTCCTGGCTCTTGCATCTTCGAAAGATATCCCGAAACCTCCGAAGCGGCACATCCTGCCGAAAGAATAGAATCCGGAATATCCTTAGGTCCCGAAGCAGCTCCGGCTACAAATACCCCTTCGATGCTTGTCAGTGCAGGGCTCGTCAACTCATCTATCTGTTTTACAAAGTTGAAGCGGTCGAGTTCCAGCAGGCTGTTTTTGAACATTTGCGGAACTTCTTTATTCGGAACAACACCGGTAGAAAGCACCACCAAATCGTGTTTGGATTCTTTCACAATGCCTTTCAACGTGTCTTCGTAGCGTAAAATCAAATCGCCCGAACCGTTTTCATTTTCGCGGATTTTAGCCACTTTCCCTTTTACGAAATTCACACCCATGGCTTTGGACTGCATAAAAAATTCTTCGTAACCCTTGCCAAACGCACGGATATCCATATAATAAATGGTTATATCGGCCATTGGCAATGCGCCCATCAGCAACTGAGCTTGCTTGATGGAATACATGCAGCAGATTTGTGAACAAATAGGATTGTTTTCGCAATCGGCACCGCAACCAGAGTTTTCGATAGCCGAATCGCGCGAACCTGTACAAAGCACATACGCAATATTATCCGGCACCTTACCATCGCCCGGGCGCAACACATTGTTGAACGGCCGTGTCGGCGCAATCAAACGATCCATTTGCATGGAGTCAATCACATTCGGATAAAGCGCGTAACCATAATTGGGTTTTCCGGCAGGCGGAAAAAGTTTGTAACCTGTAGTCACCACCACCGATTTTACAGTAGCATTGATAACTTGTGTTTTTTGCGAAAAGTCAATGGCATTCGACGGACAGGCAGCCACGCACTGGTGGCATTCGCGGCAGTTGCTGCAATCCAGGCAGCGTTCGGTGCTGGCTTTCAGCTCGGCTTCAGTGAAAGTTTGTTCCACCTCTTCCCAACTGCGGGCACGCTGTGCCAATGGCATCATGCCACCCGGAACTTGAGGAGCCACTTTATAGCTTTTGCTCAACACTTTTGCTTTATCTATTGCAGGTAATTTATCGCCATCCTGAAAATCTAGCATATTCAAACCCCGCAGATATTTATCCATGTAGAAAGCCGCTTTTTTGCCTTGTCCAGCCGCTTCAATCAGGGTAGTAGCTCCGGTAACAGTATCTCCTCCGGCAAAAATATATTCTACAGACGTTTGCAGCGTCTTTTTATCAGCCACAATCGTTCCGTTTTTGTTTAGTTCAATTTGTCCGGCAAAAGGCGAAGTGGAAGGTTTCAAACCAATGGCTTCAATCACGTAATCCACGTTTTCGATATATTCAGAACCTTTTACAGCTTCGGAACTACGGCGGCCGCTGGCATCTTTTTCGCCCAACTGCATTTTTACGAGCTGCACTTGCTTGATATGACCATTCTCGCCGATGTATTTCACCGGATTGCGGAGAATCATAATTTCAACACCTTCTTCTTCCGCTTCATGAATTTCGGGAGCAAAACAAGGCATCTCCTCCCGGCTGCGGCGATACACCACTATCACTTTTTCGGCACCAAGGCGCAACGACGTGCGGGCAGCATCGATAGCGGTATTTCCACCACCAATCACCATCACACGTTTTCCGGTCAGATCTTCTTTTTGCCCAATATTGGATTCGCGAAGGAAATGAAGACAATCCACAATGCCATTCAAACCCGAACCTTCGGTGTTTGATTTCACGGCATCGTGTGTTCCTACCGAAACAAATACAGCATCAAAACCCGCCGCTTTCAACGCCTTCAAGTCGGTAATCTTTTTGTTTACTTCTATGTCAACACCCAGAACGGTAACGTTTTTCAAATCACGATCCACTACATGCTTCGGTGCTCGGTACTCCGGCAATGCCAACCGCAACATACCTCCGGCACCGGGTGCAGCTTCGAATATTTTTACAGTATGGCCTTTCAATGCCAAATGATAAGCCGCTGTAATTCCGGCAGGACCCGAACCGATAACGGCAATTTTCTTTCCGGTTTTATCCTTGATTTCAACAGCCGGAGCATCGGGATATTTTTCGTAATACCAATCGGCAAAGAATCGTTTGGTTTTACGAATATCCACCGCACCTTCCAGGCTGGCACGCGTACAAGCATTCTGGCAAGGTGCGTAACAAGCACGTCCTAAACTTCCGGGGAAAGGTATATCTTCGAGGTGAAGTTTCATGGCTTCCTCATACTGGCCGTTGCGGGCCAGGGTAATGTAACCGTAAGGTTTCACACCACCCGGACATTCGTTGATACAAGGAGCTGAATGCCCCTGGCGGTCGATGGTGGCAATACGCGGATTGGCGAGATTGAACGGAATATAAGCCACTTTGCGTCCGGCCAGATTGGCGTTGTAATCGTCGCTGCGCACTTCGGGACAAACAGCTTCGCATTCAGCACAACCGGTACAATTCTCCTGAATAACATACCGGGCTTTTTTCGAAACCTGCACCTTGAAATCATCTCCTTCTTTCGTAATACCGTCTATTTCACTGTTCAGTGCAAGCGTAATGTTGGGGTGACGGGCTGTTTCCGACATTTTAGGAGTAGTAATACAGGCAGCACAGTCGAGAGTCGGGAAAACCTTACTCAGCTGGATCATTTTTCCTCCAATAGAAAGGGCTTTGTCCACGAGCAACACCTCATGGCCCATATCGGCAAGGCTCAAAGCGGCTTCCTGACCGGCTATACCGCCACCGATGACCAGGGCATCATAACCCCCAGCCCCTAAAGGGGAGTTAGAGTTAGTTTCGTTTTGTATATTCTTATTTTCAATCATTGTATCAAATATCAGTTGTAATATTTCTTGCTCCCCCTTTAGGGGCTAGGGGTTCTTTTCTTACTCCCCTTTAGGGGTTGGGGGTAGATCTGCTAAAATTTTCGCGAAGTTTTCCATGTGACTGGCAAAAGGCTCGGCACAGACCGAACACAAAGCAGCCATACGCACACGTCTGGGGTTAATATTTTTCTCTTTCATCAATGCCTGCGAAGTTTCCACAATGGTATTGGTGTGATCTGCACAACGCGAGCTGTATGAACATTCATGACCGTCGGCCGCTATAAAAACGCCGTCGAAGCCAGTTTCCAAAGCGTGCAAAATCCACCTGGGCTTGATACCCGATGAGCAGGGCAAACTGATAACATAAACGGATGGAGCGTAATGAATCTTTCTCAAACCGGCCTGGTCAATTCCCGGGTCAGAAATTTTATCGGTCGAGAAAACCAGTATTTTGGGTGTTGTTGACATAGTATGATAAATAAGAACCCCTGAACCAGCAAGAACCCCTAACCCCTAAAGGGGAACTAAATTAGCATCATCTAGTATCCACTATTAAAAAAACACACGAGACAATAGTAACTTCAACTCCCCTTTAGGGGATGGGGGTTCTTTAGTTGAGGATGTTTAGTTTTTATTCTTTGATTAGAAACAAGCGACTGAAGCTATCTTCGTCGAAAAAGCCAAGGTATTCATGGCCAACTTTGTCGCACCAGCGTGGAATATCGTTTTTAGTTCCTTCATCGGCAGAAAGTATTTCCATAATTTCGCCTGATTCAATATCACCAATGGCTTTTTTTGCTGCCAAAAGCGGACCCGGACAAGCTGTTCCACGGGCATCAACGACTAAATTCGATTTTACGTTTTTTAATTCTTCGGTTGTCATAATGTTTTAATATTTACCCCTAACCCCTAAAGGGGAATAAGAGTGGTTAGTATTTTCTGTCTATTGTTTTCTGTGATTTGTAATCTAAGAGACGACGTCTTGTTCCCCATTAGGGGTTAGGGATCGGTCAGTTTAAATAAATAGCTGCATGGCACTCTCCCCGGCATCAGCCACAAATGTCGCAGCACCGGCAAAACGCAGGTTCGGGTAATCAATAAATTCTTCTTTCCTGAAGCCCATTAGCCCCATTGACATTTCGCAAACGGTGATTTCTACGCCCAGTTCCCCGGCTTGTTTGAACATTTCGCCCAACGACATGACGTTTTGCTTTTTCATCAACATTTTTATCATCATTGGCCCCATGCCCACCATATTCATGTTTGATAAAGCCAGTTTGTCTTTGCCTTTTGGAAGCATAATTCCAAACATTTTTGAAATAAAATCTTTTCCTTTCGGGCTTTTCTTCGGGTCGCGAAGGGCAGAAAGTGACCAAAACGAGAAAAAAAGCTTCACCTGCGTATCCATGGCTGCTGCGGCCAACGAGATAACCATTGCTGCTAACACCTTATCTAAGTCACCAGATACAACAGCGATGGAGAGTTGATCTTTACGTCCTTTTTCGAGTTTTCCCACCTTCTTTTGCAAAACATCAATTTGCTTCTGAAGTTGTTCAATCGTTACTTCCTGAGTAGTTTCCATATTTATTAAATTTTGATATTGAGTTTGATTGAAGAAATATATCTGCAAATGTATTGCAGATATAATTATTTAATGAGAAATAACACGTGTAAGTGTATACATTATTTTGTGATATGTATCACATTATATATATTTGCAGCTCATTCGCTCAACTCCCAAAAAATTATGGAAACTAATTGTAAAAATTGTCCTTTCAATTCCAAAGCTGCGGCCATGCTCTGCGATACCAGCTTTGAGCAACTATCTGCCAACCACCTTGTTTTGAAACTCAAAAAAGGCGATACAATTATCAAACAGGGGATGTATTCCACCAACGTGGTTTTTTTACGTACAGGAATGGCTAAAATTCATTTAGCCGGACCGTACCGCGAGCAAATCGTAAAACTCGTAAAAGCTCCAACCTATTTGGGACTGCCCACCACTTTTGGAGATAAAATCAACCAGTATTCGGTTACAGCAGTTACCGAAGTGGAAGTTTGCTTTATTGATGTAGAGGTTTTTCAGACAATACTAAACGAAAACCGGGAGTTTTCGCATGAGATAATACTGGAATTATGCAGGAATGAATTAGAATCGTTCCACCGATGTGCCAACCGGACTCAAAAGTTGATTCGTGGAAACATGGCGGATGCTCTTCTTGAATTTTCAGACAAGATTTTTACGTCGGATACCTTTGTATTGCCACTTTCGCAATCCGATTTGGCCAATCTGGTAGATACCAGCCGCGAAAGCGTAAGCCGGGTGCTGGCAGAATTCGACAAAGATGGAATTATCCAACTAAAAGGAAAGGAGATAAACATCATCAACAAAAAATCTTTGCAGCTGATTAGCCAAAACGGATAATCGAATCTGTCAGTCAAATTCTGACAACAGGATAGTCTGGATAGCCACCTTCTCCTTATCAGCCCCATGCTTAATAAGACAGTCTTTTATCCGCTTCCTGAATTTCCAACAAGTCATTTGGTTTAGACCTAGTTGATCGGAATAATTATAAGACGAAAAGTCATTCCCCAGCACACAAACATTGTACGCAATATAAAACGCCTTATTAATAGGGAATTTTATGTTGTGAAACAAGGTGTGCGACGTGGCTGACTCCTCCGACTTGCAGCGTGTACACCGGCGCGATGAGGGCGATTTTCCCTCACAAAAGTTGGTATGGCCGCATTTACGGCACACAAAACCGTCCTTCCACTTAACATCGGCTATAAATTTAAATACCTTTTCGCTATTGTCAAATAATTCGTTGGCCAATTCGGGTGATATATTTTCTTTAAATATCATATTATCAATATATTTCAATAATTATATTTGAAATCCGGTACAAAGATAATAAAATAATTTAGTGATATCAAAATAATTTACTAGTGATACTATTGTGATTCAAAATAGAATAATTACCTTTGCTGCGTAAAAACAAATTATAAAGACTTAGTGATATGAAACGAGCATTAAAACAGCGGTTTAAACTAAAGACCATGTTCGCTGCGAGTTCCATGTGACAACTATCAAAAAAAAATAAAAACGAACTCATGAAATATGTAATTATTGGTGCAGTGGCCGGCGGCGCAAGTACAGCTGCCAGGTTACGAAGAAATGACGAGCACGCCGAGATAGTCATTTTTGAAAAAGGAGAATACATTTCCTATGCAAATTGCGGGCTCCCCTATTATATTGGGAATGTGATAACAAACCGGAATGCTTTGTTTGTTCAAACCGCAGCAGCGTTCAATAAACGGTTCAATATTGATGTCCGGACATTAACCGAGGTCATCTCGATAAACCGGGTGGCAAAAACAATTTCAGCCAGGAACCAGACTACAGGCGAAGTTTACGAAGAAAGCTACGATAAATTGGTTTTGTCTCCGGGTGCTGAACCTGTCCGCCCACCACTTCCCGGCATTTCCAGCAAAGGAATCTTTACGTTGAGAAATGTGGCTGATACCGATTATATAAAAAGCTACGTCCAACAAGAAACTATCAAAAAAGCGGTGGTGATTGGCGCCGGCTTTATCGGTCTCGAAATGGCAGAAAACCTGCATTCACTTGGCTTGGATGTCGCCATAATTGAAATGGCCAACCAGGTGTTGACTCCGGTAGATTTCCCGATTGCCGCTATTCTTCAACAACATATCCGTTCCAAAGGCGTGCATCTTCATCTTAATACTGCCGTAAGCGGATTTGAGCAAACTGAAAATGGACTTCATGTCCTGTTGAACAATGGCGATATGCTGGATGCCGACCTGGTAATTTTATCCATTGGAGTAAAACCGGATACCCGACTGGCCGTGGAAGCCGGATTGAAAATTGGCGACGCCAGGGGAATTTACGTAAATGAATACATGCAAACTTCCGATCCGGACATTTATGCCGTGGGCGATGCCATTGAGTTTAATAATCCAATCACCAACAAACCCATGATCACCTATTTGGCCGGACCTGCAAACAAACAAGGCAGAATCTGTGCTGACAATCTGGTTTTTGGCCATACCCAGAAATATAAAGGATCAATAAATACTGCCATCGTAAAAGTATTTGACATGACTGTGGCAACTGCCGGAATGGCTTCAAAACACCTGCAACTCGCAAACGTTGAGCATCGGGTTTCGACCATCACCAGCGGTTCGCATGCCGGATACTATCCCGGAGCAAAGCAGATGACCATTCAAATTGCTTTTACTCCCGAAGATGGAAGGATATTAAGCGCACAAATTGCTGGATATGATGGTGTAGACAAACGGCTCGATATATTAGCATCGGCCATAAAGCGAAACGGAACCATTGCCGAACTAACTGAATTTGAACATGCTTATGCACCTCCTTTTTCATCGGCCAAGGATCCGGTGAATATGGCGGCATTCGCAGCAGAAAACATACTGCAAAAAAGGTCTGTTGTTTTCTATTGGGATGAGTTTAATAAAATCACACCCGAAGATGTACTGATTGATGTCCGGACCGCCAATGAGTACAATGCCGGCAAAATTATGGATGCTATCAACATACCATTGGACGAACTCAGAAACAGGCTGACCGAAATTCCGACCAACAAAAAAATATACATTTATTGTCTGGGAGGTTTGCGTGGCTACCTGGCTCAACGAATTTTAATGCAAAATGGATATACAAACACCATCAATCTATCCGGCGGTTATCAATTATGGAATACTTGTCACAAAGAAGCTATCCTCGCCTCAAAGAAGCTTCAATCTGTTGAATTATAAATAAAAACAAAATGTTATGAATCTGGAGAAAATTATAAAAGAAAAATCAGGCACAATAGTAGATGTGCGTACCCAAGCAGAATTTATGGGTGGAAATGTAAATGAGTCTATCAATATTCCGTTACAAGAGCTCCAACAACGGTTGCACGAAGTGAAGAAACTGAAAACCCCTCTGGTGCTTTGTTGTGCAAGTGGCGGTAGAAGTGCTGTTGCAACCCAGTTTTTGCTATCGCAAGGCATTGAGTGCTTAAACGGAGGATCATGGTTAGACGTAAATTATTACAAATCTCAAACACTCTAAGAAAATGATAGCAACAATAAAACAATTGTTCGGTTTTGGTCCGAAAGCAGACTTGGCAGAACTGGCAAAACAAGGTGCAACAATCCTGGACGTCCGCAGCAAAGGTGAATATGCAACCGGACACATTAAAGGTTCGGTCAACATTCCCGTGGATCAGCTTTCAAAAAATATTGGAAAATTCAAGGACAAAAACAAGGCTATTATAACCTGCTGTGCTTCGGGCATGCGAAGCGCCTCTGCAAAAGGAATCCTGACTTCAAACGGTTTTTCAAACGTCCACAATGGTGGCGCCTGGCAAAGCTTGAATAGAAAATTGGATTTATAAATTTTTGAATCCCAGGTAATCTTCAAACAAAGAAATCCCTCGTAAATCAAATTTACGAGGGATTTCTTTGTTGTCTTACTAGGATTCGAACCTAGACAGGCAGATCCAGAAACTGCAGTGCTACCATTACACCATAAGACAATTTTCACAAATACATTCAGAAAAGTTGCCAGGCAAACTTTCGCTTGTCAAAATTACAAAAATAATTTGTGCTGACAATCTCAATTTTGAAAAAAACGGTTGAAATTCATTTTTTGAATTTCAACCGTCGGATTTCGTTGTCTCACCAAGATTCGAACTTGGACAGGCAGAACCAAAAACTGCAGTGCTACCATTACACCATGAGACAATCGTTAGGCCTTATTTCTAAAGCGGTGCAAAGATACGAATTTTTTCTCTCTGCCAAAACCTTTTTGAAAAATTATTCAGAAATAGCCGGATTTCAATTATTCCACAAGGAGCAAATAATAATTTTTCTTACCCTTCTGAACCAATAAATATTTGTCGTTGAGCAATTTTGAGCTATCAAATAATTCATCTTGATTTTCGAGCTTTTCTTTGTTAATACTCACTCCACCCGACTGAACCAACTTACGCATTTCACCTTTTGAAGGAAAAACCGCAGCATTCTCGGTCAATAAATCAATTGCTTTCACACCCGATTGAAGTACATCCCTGGAAATAGTGAATTGCGGGACACCATCAAACACGGCTAACAGTGTATCTTCATCCAATTTCTTCAAAGCCTCAGAAGTTGCATTTCCAAATAAAATGCCGGAAGCTTCAACAGCCGCGTTATAATCTTCTTCGGAATGAACCATGATTGTCACTTCCTGAGCCAACCGTTTTTGAAGCAAGCGCAAATGCGGAGCTTGCCCATGTTCGGCAACTAAAGCATCAATCTCATTTTTATCAATGGCAGTGAATATTTTTATATATTTCTCAGCATCAGCATCACTCACATTGAGCCAGAACTGGAAGAATTTATATGGTGATGTATACCGACGATCCAACCAAACATTTCCGCTTTCAGTTTTACCGAATTTACCTCCATCGGCTTTCGTAATAAGCGGACAAACCAACGCGAAAGCTTCGCCACCAGTTTTACGACGGATAAGTTCTGTACCGGTAGTTATATTTCCCCATTGATCAGAACCTCCCATTTGGAGCTTACAGTTTTTAGTTTGATACAAATGAAGGAAATCGTAACCCTGAAGCAATTGATAGGAAAACTCTGTAAACGACATACCTACATTCGAATCATTTGCCAGGCGCTTTTTCACCGAGTCTTTAGCCATCATATAGTTGACTGTGATATGCTTGCCAATATCCCGGATAAAATTCAGGAACGAATAATCTTTCATCCAGTCGTAGTTGTTCACCAACTCTGCAGCATTGGCGGCATCACTGTCAAAATCTAAAAATTTCTTCAATTGATTTTTAATACTTTCCTGATTGTGTCGAAGAGCTGCCTCATCCAACAGATTCCGTTCAGCCGATTTGCCTGAAGGATCACCAATCATACCGGTAGCACCACCAACTAAAGCGATCGGTTTGTGACCGGCACGCTGAAAATGTTTAAGCATCATTACTCCAACCAAGTGTCCAATATGAAGTGAATCGGCTGTAGGGTCAATACCTACATAGGCAGCCGTCATTTCTTTTGCCAATTGTTCTTCGGTGCCGGGCATTTGGGTATGTATCATGCCACGCCATTGCAATTCTTCGATAAAATTCATTTTCGTATGTCGTTTTTATTTTATTACCACTGTTTTTTTGAACGTGCAAAGATACTACTTTTTAATTTTACGAACAATAATAAAATTCAACAGCCTTAGGGAGTTAAATAAGATTCCTGAATTTGTGCCAGACATCTTTCGGTGATTAATTAATTTTTACTACTTTCGCTTTTATTCTAATTAAATTTTCATCCAGAATGAGAGCAAACAATTACCTTATTATAAGCTTGTTGATCATTTCGCTTGCTTCATGCAGCCGCAAAACATGGACAATTGCGCAAGCCACATCGGTCAAAATTCCTATTGACAGCAACACTGAACAGCTGGCAGACAAGAGTTATGAAACATATTTGCAACCTATCAAGCAAAAGATCGATGCCCAAATGAATGTGGTTATCGGACAAGCAGCCGAAACAATGAAAGGACATGGTCCGGAAAGCCTGCTCTCCAACTTCAGTTCCGATGTGTACAGGCAGGCAGCATCTGAGTTTCTCGGTGAGAAAGTCGATATTTCAGTTGTGAATCTTGGCGGACTGCGTACGGTGGTTACTGCCGGAAACATTACCATTGGAAAAGTATTTGAGCTTATGCCATTCGAAAACGAACTAGTTGTTGTTTGGCTAAAAGGAGACAAATTAAACGATCTGCTCCAGTATTTTGCAAGCATGGGAGGCGAAGGCGTTTCCGGGTTACGCATGGAAATTGACCATGGGAAAGCGGTCAATATAACTATCGGCGGGAACTCTCTGGATCGGGAGAAATTATATAGCATTGCCACCAACGATTATCTGGCCGGTGGCAATGACAACATGGTTCAATTGGCTCAAAACGAAAAACGGCTCAACACCGGAATAAAAGTCCGGAATATGCTGCTTGATTATATCAAAAAGGAAACGCAAAAAGGGAATAAAATCCAATCGAAGCTGGACGGAAGAATCAAAGTAACAAATCCCTAATTCCTGATAGGGAATTACAATAGTACTAACGAATAAAACAATCATTATTTATGATAACTAAAATAAGAAACACAGGTAGTTTCGGTTCACGTTCTAGGGCCAAAACGCTTCTTTTGTTGTTAGCATTCACATCAGTTGCTGCATTTGCCGGACAGAAAGTAAAACTGGTTATCCTGCACACCAACGATACGCACAGCCAGGTAGAACCAACTGAAAAATCAACTCTAAAAACATCCGACATGGGCGGTTATGCCCGCCGGATGGGTGAAATCAGTCAAATTCGGGAACAAGAAAAAAATGTGCTGCTAGTGGATGCCGGGGACTATTCGCAAGGCACACCTTATTTCAATTTCTTCAACGGCAGGGTTGAAATTGACGCCATGAACCGCATGAAATATGATGCCGGGACGCTCGGCAACCATGAGTTCGACAACGGGATTGACACGTTAGCAGTGGTCTTGAAAAACGCCCGGTTTCCGATGATTAGCTCCAACTACAATTTCACTAATACAGCTTTATCCGGATTAATAAAACCATATATCATCCTTGAAAAAGCCGGACTGCGTATCGGCATCATGGCTTTGGATGTAAATCCAAAAAGCCTAATTTTCGAGAAAAATTACCGCGGAATGGAGTACGAAGATCCGATTTTAAAAGCCAATGAAATTTCCACGTTACTAAAAAAGAAGGAGAAATGCGATGTGATTATTTGCCTGTCGCACCTTGGAGCCAACGGAACAGAGGTAAATGACTTCGAAGTAGCACACAAAACACGCTATATCGATGTGATTATCGGCGGACATTCACACAGCATGATAACCAACACCACCGAAAAAAATGCAGCCGGAAAACCAATTGTGATCGCCCAAATGGGGAAAAGCGGATTGTATCTTGGAAGAGTTGATCTAGAGCTGGAAAAGAAATAAACTTACTTGGATTTTGCCAGCATTACCGATCCAACCAACATTGGAATTACAAAATTGATCACCCAAATACAAACCCCGGCCAGAGCAATACCTGCCAACTGAACAGAAAAAGCACCAATTACGAACACCGCATACGAGCTGCGAACAGCCACATCGGAAAATGCAAACGATGGCGTAAAAGTCACTAATAAATAATTCGTCGGAATAGCAATGAGGGCTTGCCAACCGGTCAATTCGATACCAAAGAATCCAAGCATAAAGAAAAACTGAACGCTAAAAACCAGATACCGGATAAGTGCAATAAAAACAATTTGCAACAAATCCATTTTGCTAAAATACGAAAGACAATCTGTAAATGCCTTTATTTTCTCGTAATGACGGCTTTTCTCCATCAAGCGGCTTATCCGGGGAAACGCAAAATAAATGAACACGAAAGACAACAGGCAAACCGACAAAACAATAACATAACGACTGGTAGTAGCTTCCATTTTTCCGCCCGTCGATGTAAAGAACAGCACACAAGCTGGAACTCCACACAAAATCATAATTATATTCTGAGTCATTGCACTCACAATACTCAATGTAAATGCAGCTTTCCGATTTTCAGGAAGCAGGTACATCATCCTGCCAACCACATCCCCAACCCGGTTTGGGGTCAAGAACCCGGCTGAAATACCACTCAGAATAGCTTTAAATGCATTTTTCAAATCAATTTCTTCCACCTTTGAAACCAACAGCTTCCATTTTGTCGATTCGAGCAGAAGATTAACAGGCAATAACAACAGAACGCCAACCAGCCACCAAAGATGCGACTGAGGCATTTGTTTCCAATGGCTTAAAAATGCAGCATACTGATCAAATGTCAATAGTTTATATACAAGAAAAGAATAAGCACCTATTATCAATACCCATTTCAGGAGTACTTTCCAGTTTGCAAAAGGAATTCTCAAAACCGGGCATTTGCCAAAATGAAAAGTTCTTGAACCTGCCATTACTTGCTTTCCTTAATGTGTGTTTGATGTTTTTTGGGAGCTTTGAAAGTATACTTTTTCTGAGAAAAATAACTTATCAAAATACAGAAAAAAGTAGCTATCATTTGTGAAGGTGTTGTCCAAAAATGGAAACCATCAACCAGCAACTTCAGAAAGAAAGCATTGATTCCCAGATTGGCAAAAGCAACAATAAAATACCGGTAAAGCTGAACATGACCCCGTAAATCCGACTCGGTGAACGTTACATACTTTTGCAACAAAAACCCGAAAAAAGTGGACACCGGGAAAGTCAGAATCAACGTTCCAATATGCGAGCTAAAGGTAAAAAAGCCCAAAGGCAGCATTTGCTGACGCAAAATAAAATTATAGACAAAAAAATATAAAACCAACGAGAAACCGACATTGGCTGCACCGCTAAAACCATATCGAAAAAACTGCAAGGTCATGTATCTGCGAAAAGGCGGGTAGAAAAAGTCGATAACACGGCAAATAAAACGACCAATGGATATAAATTTTTTTCTCATTCAGCTGATTTTGATTGATGCTGGTTTTGTTATTCTCTTGAGAATGCTGAAATAACGAACAATTTTAATTACTTTTGCGTGCCTGCTAGTAAGACATTAACAGGCACTGCTGTGCAAAGATACAATTTCTGATTTGACATTTGATATCTGATATTTGACAATTTTGCGCATTACATTATTTTAACTAAAACCACGCCGATTATCAACAATATGACACAAGTAAGAGCAAAAAAACATCTGGGACAACATTTTCTCAAAGACATGGGAATTGCCAGCCGAATAGCCGACAGTTTGACATTCGAAGGCAGAACTTCGGTGCTCGAAATCGGCCCCGGGATGGGTGTTTTGACTCAGTTCTTGCTTCAAAATCCTCTTGTCGATCTCAAGGCGATAGAACTCGATACTGAATCGGTGGAATACCTTCACCAGCACTATCCGCAGCTTGACGTTATTGAAGGTGATTTCCTGAAATTGGATTTAAAGACCATCTTTCCGGATAAATTCTGTGTCATAGGCAACTTCCCGTACAATATTTCGAGCCAGATTTTCTTTAAAATGCTCGACAACAAAGATTCCATTCCTTGTTTAGCCGGCATGATCCAGAAAGAAGTAGCCGAACGCATTGCCGCTCCGGCCGGAAGCAAAACCTACGGAATTTTGAGTGTACTGATGCAGGCTTACTATAAAATTGAATACCTGTTTACCGTTCACGAACACGTTTTCGATCCCCCTCCCAAAGTAAAATCAGCCGTAATCCGGTTTACCCGTAATGAGGTATCGCAGATTGATTGCAATGAAGAGCTGTTCAAATCGGTAGTAAAAACATCATTCAACCAACGTCGCAAGACCTTACGGAATTCGCTAAAACCACTTGTAGAAGCCGGCAACCCCATGTACGCCGATCCGTTATTCGATTTGCGTCCCGAGCGATTGGATGTGGCGGCTTTTATCGACCTGACCAAACGGGTGGAAGCAGCATTGAAAAACAAATTATAAAACGGGCATGCTAAACTTGTAACGACAGCACAAAAACAGATTCGAATATATAATCATAAAAACTTACAGACATGAACTTCAAAATCAGAACAAAAGTCTTATTGGGAATCCTTTTCCTTTTTGTGGAATTTGCTTTAATTGGTGGTCTAAGCATATTTTATATCTCGTCGATAAAATACGGCTCCGAACTTGCTATCAAGAACAATTACTGGTCGGTTCATTATTCCGAAAATATGATTCAAGCTATCGATGAAACCCAGTCGGGTGTAAGTTCCGAATTTCTCAACAAACAACAATACTACCCTTACGACAAAAACTCCTTGTCGGTTTCGTTCAACAAATTCGAAGAAAATCTGGCTTTGGAAGAAAAAAACATCACTGAATTTGGCGAAAAAGACTTGGTTCAATCTATCAAACAGGACTATGCCAAATACAAAGATTTAGTCTCTGAACAAAAAACAAACAGCATCAGCGACAAAGCCAATTATTATTCGGTAACTGTATTGCCTTTGGTCAACGCGATAAAAGCGAAAATATTTACCGTATCAACGCTCAACATGCAATCTATAGTACAAAAAAATGAAAGCTTGAATGAAATGATCAGACGGATTTACAAAAATCTCTCTGTAGTCCTAGCTGTTTGCTTCCTGATCACGTTCTCATTTATGATTAATTTCCCTAGTTACATTGCCGGACCCATCAAAAAAATCACCCAAAACATAAAAGACATAGCCAATTCCGACTTCAGGGACCGTATTCAGATTTCGTCGAAAGATGAGTTTAAAGAACTGGCCGAGGCGATCAATTCCATGTCGGAAAAACTGGAAACGAGCTACAAGGCCGCAGTTGTCAAGAAGAAAGTTCAGGAAGTTGAAAAACCGTTGGACGAAAAGCTGGTTCTTCAGAATATACAATCTTTGCTTTCATCGGTAAGCACGTTGGTAGAATCTATCTCTAAGAATAATAAAGATGAACTTTTGCATAAACAGTCGGAAGCGATTAAAGAAGTGGAGCAACGTCTGGAAGAAATTATCAAACAGTAACAGGGTTTGATGCAAAGAAGCCGGTACAAATTTAGATTTGTACCGGCTTCTTTTTTTATTATTGCCCGTAGTTTAACTCACGGTCATTTCCCCGCACATGCTCACACTCAGGCGATGTTTAACATCATCGTTCGAATCGTACTCTCCCAACAAATACATCAGTTTGGTCACTATAGCCTCTGTCGTACAGTCGTAAGCACTCATCACCCCGGCATTGACCAGGTTCAGGCTCGTTTCGTAACGCCCCATTTCCACAGAACCAGTGCTGCACTGGGTTTTGTTCACAATGAGTATACCCCGGTCAGTAGCATCTTTCAGCGCGTTATAAAACCACATGCGCCGGGGGGCGTTTCCAGCTCCAAAACTTTCGAGTACCACGGCTTTCAGGTCCGGGATATTCAGAATGGCATTCACCGTAAGCTCGGAAATACCTGGAAACAGTTTCAGGATAGCAATGTTCTGATCAATCTTGGTGCGAACACGAAGACTGGTTCCTGCAGCCGGATAATGGATATACGACCGGAAGTATTTAATATGCACGCCAGCTTTCGCCAAGGGTGGATAATTGTATGAATTGAAAGCACTGAAATGTTCCGCATTTTTCTTCGTCGTGCGATTTCCGCGGAAAAGCGTATCTTCAAAAAAGATGCATACTTCAGGAACAATCGGCTGTCCGTTTTCCTGGGCAGTGGCAATTTCAATTGCTGTCAGCAAATTCTCCTTGGCATCCGAACGCATCATGCCAATAGGCAGCTGCGCCCCCGTAAAGATAACCGGTTTCGACAAGTTTTCGAGCATAAAGCTCATGGCCGAAGCCGTGTAAGCCATCGTATCGGTGCCATGAAGCACCACAAAACCGTCGAAATCGTCGTAGTGTTCCTGGATAATCAACGCCATCCTTTCCCAAACAGGTGGATGAACATCGGATGAATCAATTAGCGGGAGAAACGGAATACTCTTTATACGAATTCCCGTTTGTTTAAGTTCAGGCATGTATTCCTGAAGTCGGTCAAAATCAATCGGACGTAAAGCTCCCGTAGCCGGGTCTTCGGACATACTGATAGTCCCACCCGTGAAAAGTAATAATACAGCACTTTCTTTTTCCACAGATATTTTTATATAAATTCATTGCAAAGTTAGCATAAAAATTCATGCCTCTGATACTTGCCTGACATTTTGAATTCTGTTTTATTGTTTTTTATTTTCAACCCCGCACCCACTTGATATTTCATTACTATTTCAGTGCAGTTCAAATCAAAAACACGACAATATGATTTAAAATCAATGTATTTGAAAGAAAGCACCATTTTAATGTTCAACCAGAAACCGATACGGCCGGGCTCTTCCAACGCACTTCCGGCTGTTTCCTTATCTGGGTAACCGGATAATTCATTTTAATCCAATCGGGACTCCCCGGCTCTCTTTGACTAATTTATGCACCCTATCTGACCATTTAGGGCATAATATATAACACCCATTAATTGTATCTTTGTAAATAAATACTTTAAATCTCCTATCAATATGTCCATGAACCACAAATTACAGCTTCGCGGAATGAGTTCCATGCTCCTGGTTATACTTTTTTCAGGATTAATAAATATTCAGGCACAGACCAATAGGACGATACCCAATCTCCGCAGAAACATTCCGTTGGATTCCATCCGGCTAAGTGATCCTTTTATTTTAGCTGATGCAAAAACACAGATGTACTACATGACCGGAACGGGTGGGTTACTGTGGGAAAGCAAAGATTTGAGATATTGGGATGAACCATACAAGGTGGTAAAAACAGATCCAAATTCGTGGATGGGACCAAAACCGATGATTTGGGCAGCCGAAATTCACGCATATAAAGGCAAATACTATTATTTTGCCACCTTCACCAATCAGGCTGTTCATATCGGGAGCTACCGGGGCAATGAAATAGAGCGTCGTGCCAGCCATATACTGGTGAGTGATAAACCGAATGGACCGTATGTTCCGATGCAGGATTCAGTCTATCTGCCGGCCGATAAACCCACGCTCGACGGGACTTTCTGGATCGATACCGACGGAAAACCCTATATGATTTACTGCTACGAATGGCTGCAAAACTGGAACGGAACCATTGAGAAGATTGAGCTGAAACCAGACCTGAGCGGTTCTGTTGGTAAAGGAAAAGTCTTGTTTCGTGCGAGTGATTCGCCCTGGAGCAAAGAGAAAGATGCAACCGGAGCCGACAAACCCAACAAAGTCACGGATGGCCCTTACCTATTCCGTACCGGAACCGGCCGGCTGGGCATGATCTGGACAAGCTGGATATACGATGTCTATACACAAGGGGTTGCATATTCCACAAGCGGAACCCTGGATGGACCCTGGATACAAGAGAAAGAACCGATAACACCACCAAACTTTGGCCATGGCATGTTATTCCGTACGCTGGAGGGCACCTGGTTGATGTCTGTCCATAGCCACAAAGACCTGAACGGACACTATAAACGTATTCCGCACTTGTTTAAGGTGGATTTATCGGGCAATAAACTGGTGGTTGGAAAGCCATTCATTCCCTGAAACCAAGCAATATCACAACGTAAAACAATTATTTTCCACGTCACAATGAAACCATTAAAAATACTATCCATACTCTTATTCCTCTCGATTAGTGTTACTGTCCGGTCAGCCGTATTCCCCGATAAGTTGAAGTGCGATTCATGGATCAATCCTTGTGGAATTGACATTACTTCGCCGGCATTGAGCTGGACAATCGGCCCGGCTTCCGGAGCAAGAGACGTGCGTCAAACCGCCTACCGGATACTTGTTGCTTCATCTCCCGAAAGATTGCAGGCCAACAAGGGCGATATGTGGGATTCCGGCAAGATAAAATCAGACCAAATGAGCCAGTTGCTGTATGCCGGAAAGTCCTTGAAATCTGGTGCAAAGTATTGGTGGAAAGCGAAAATATGGGATGCCAAAGGGAAAGAATCGCCGTGGAGCGAACCAGCTACCTGGACAATGGGTTTGCTCAACACTACCGACTGGAAAGCGCAATGGATTACCGCCGCCGGAACCGAAAAATATGCCCATCAGTACCAGTCGGCCAAAAGCGATTTCAACCTGAGACGCGATTTGCCCGAATTCCGCGCGTTTGGACCCAAACCAACCGACCCGAATTTTTCGTCCATGTTGCTGCGCAAAGAATTTTCAAGCTCTTCCGGACTTAAAAGAGCTGTCGTGCAGGTTAGCGGCCTCGGACAATATGAATTGTTTATCAATGGCACCAAAACGGGCGGTTATTTGCTTGCCCCGGGTTGGTCATATTACCCGAAAACAGTTTTGTACGACACCTACGACGTGACCGGTCAAATTAAAACAGGAACCAATGCCGTTGGGTTGATACTCGGGAACAGCATGTACAACATCCAGCCCGACTCGGTGCGGTACGTTAAGTTCCTGGGAACATTTGGCCCGTTGAAAGCCATTGTGCAGTTGCAACTGGAATATGAAAACGGCACAGTACAAACAGTTGGTTCCGACAAAAGCTGGCAGGCAAGCACCGGTCCGGTTACCTATTCAAATTTTTATGGCGGCGAAGATTTTGATGCACGCCTGCTACCCTCAAATTGGAATATGCCCGATATGAAAGCCGATACACGTTGGACACGGGCCGTTGAATGTGCAGGTCCCGGCGGCGAACTGAAAGGATTATCGTGCGCTTCGGCTCCGGTTAAAGCTATTGAAACATTGAACCCGGTAAAAATAACGCAACTTAATCCCCATGTTTGGCTATACGACCTGGGGCAGAACACCTCCATCATCCCCGAAATAAGGGTAAAGGGTACGCCAGGCGCTTCGGTGCGGATCATTCCGGCAGAATTATTACATCCCGATGGAACGGTCGATCGCGCTTCGGCCACACAGGATGGTGTCCGTCCGGCCTGGTGGCAATATACCTTGGCAGCTAATAACCAGCCGGAACACTGGACTCCGCAGTTTTTTTATCAGGGTGCACGATACCTGCAAGTGGAGCTTTTTCCGGCAAAAGGCGACAGCGTATTGCCAACGGTGGAAATGCTCAGCGGCCTGGTGGTGCATTCATCAGCAGAACCTATCGGTACTTTTTCCTGTTCCAACGAGCTGTTCAACAAAATCTATCAACTGGTTCGTTGGGCACAACGGAGCAATATGATGTCAATACTCACCGACTGTCCGCAACGCGAAAAGCAGGGTTGGCTGGAGCAATACCACCTCAATGGCCCATCGCTCCGGTACAATTTCGACCTGTCAACCAATTTTCGCAAAGCAATGAATGATATGGCCGATTGCCAGTTGGAGAACGGATTGATTCCGGATATTGCCCCTGAGTTTTTCATTGTTACGCCTGATATCAACAACGGTTTCCGCAATTCGCCCGAATGGGGCAGTTCGTTTATCATTGTACCCTGGCAACAATATCTGTTCAATGGCGACGTGTCGTTGCTGAGCCGTTATTACGGACAGATGAAGCGCTATGTGGCTTTTCTGGATGCTTCTTCCAAAAACAATATTATACCGGCCGGATTGGGCGACTGGTACGATATTGGCCCAAAACCGGCCTGGGGATCGCAGCTTACACCCGTGTCGTTTACTGCCACAGCCATTTTCTTCTACGACAATCAAATCATGTCGCAGATAGCTTCCGTGCTGGGCAAAACAGAGGATGCTACATTCTACCGGGAACGTACCGAAACCATTCGTCAGGCTTTCAACAAAGAATTTTTTCATCCCGAAAAGGGCATTTACGCCACCGGTTCCAATACCACCTGTGCCATGCCGCTGTTTCTGAACATGGTTGAGCCAAACAACCGGAAAACACTGGCCGATTCACTGGTTTCCGATATTCGCCGGCGCGGAAATGCATTTACTTCGGGCGAAGTGGGATACCGGTTCCTACTCGGGGCGTTGGCACAGGAAGGTTTTTCGGAGTTGATTTACGACATGAATAACCAGACCGAAAAACCGGGTTATGGCTATCAGATAAAAAAAGGAGCCACCTCGCTGACCGAAAAATGGGATGCCGGCGTGGGTAGTTTCGGTTCACAAAATCATTTTATGTCGGGACAAATCAACGAATGGTTTTTCCACGATTTGCTGGGAATCGGTGTGAAGCCGGACGGAGCAGGTTTCCGGAAGTCCATCATCAAACCCATGCCTGTCGGCGACCTGAAATGGGTAAAAGGATCGTACAAAACCGTTAGCGGGCTTATCGAGGTGGAGTGGAAACGCGATAACGGAACTTTTGAACTTCAGATCAATATTCCGGGCAATACTTCCGCCACCGTATATGTACCTGCAAAAGATGCCAAAACCGTTTTCGAAGGAGGCAAACCTGCTGCCCAATCGAATGGAGTAAAATTTCTGCGCATGGAAAAAGACCGGGCGGTGTACGAAGTGGGTTCCGGCGAATATCATTTTGTATCAAAAGGAAATTAAATAACCATTCCATTTGTTCCGGCCAATACAGCAACAGAAGTCTACCGGTTTTTACTTCACACATGCAGCTAACTGGGATCCGGGATATAACATGGCGAAGCAAAAAAATCCCGTCCCCAGGTGGGGACGGGGGTCATCATACATGAAAAACGCTGTCCCCTAATGGGGATGGGGATAAAATGCGTGAAAAATGCTTTCCCCAATAGGGGACGGACACCAATATGGATGAAAAGTAGTGTCCCCACTTGGGGACAACTGTAATTTTAGTTGAAAAATGTCGTCCCCAAGTGGGGACACTATTTTTCAAGCGTGTAAAGGCTTGTCCCCTATTGGGGACGACGTTTTCAAGTGGTATCTTCAGGCTTACCCACACATAATAAAACTTTACCCGAAGCAATGCTTATCAAGCCGCTCTTTCTATCTACAATTCGGCTAAAGGTGCCGCCAAGGAAGACCCCAACTGCAAACGAAGCTAAAACCAAGTAGAACAAGTTTAGCGTAGACATAAACTAGTTTATAAAGAAAACAGTTTGGATAATTCCAAAATGACAGTTCATTTTCACTCCAAACAGCCTACGCATTGACTATTTATCACTATTTTTGCGGGTCGAAAATGAAAACTGAAAGTATGACACGAATTTTTTTGATAGGCTACATGGGCTCGGGCAAAACCACCATTGGCAAATTGGTGGCCGATAAACTCGGTTATAGCTTTATTGATATGGATGCCCGCATTGAGGAGAGGCAATTTAAAACGGTGTCGCAGATTTTTGCCGAAATTGGAGAAGATGAATTCCGTATCCTGGAAAAACAATGCCTGCACGAAGTGGCCCAATTTGATCATGCGGTTATTTCCACTGGCGGCGGCGCCCCCTGCTTTTTCGACAATATAGACTATATGAATGCCCACGGGCTGACCATTTACCTGAAACTGACTCCGGCCGAACTGGCCGAACGCCTAGAAGCCGCCCACGCCAACAAACGCCCACTGCTTGCCAACCGAAAGGGAGAGGAACTCCGCCAGTTTATTGCCGACGGGCTCGCTAAACGCGAACCATTCTACTCGCAGGCTGCACATGCGCTCTCGGGCGATATCGAATCAACGGTTTTAGAGATTTGCGAGATCATTCAAAATCAACCATAAACCAACCATCGATTGCCATGCCGTTTTTTACATTAAAATAGCCGCATAGCAAGAAACCCATCACATAATCTCATTTTATGCTTCGATATCTCAATTTAATTTTTAACTTTGTCGACTAAATAAAACAGCTCAACTTATAAAACAGAGCAAATATTCACCAGAACACATAGCAAATGAATACAAGTATCTACAGTGTAATTACTGGAACCGGAAATTATATTCCTTCCAGGATAATTAAAAACGAAGACTTTCTAAAAAATGAATTCTTTGAAACGAATGGAGAGAAAATCAATAAATGCAACCAAGAGATTACCGATAAGTTTCTGGAAATTACTACCATTGCCGAAAGACGTTATATTACCGACGATCTGACAACTTCCGATATGGCTTTTTTTGCAGCACAAGATGCAATTAAATCAGCCCAAATAGACCAAGAAGAACTGGATTACATCATCATTGCCAATAACTTTGGCGATACCCGGTCCGACAACCGTGCCTCAGACCACGTGCCGGCAATGGCTTCCAAAGTAAAACAAAAATTGGGGATCAAAAACCCGGAAACAGTTGCTTACGACCTTACTTTTGGTTGCCCGGGCTGGGTGCAGGGCGTTATCCAGGCCGATTACTATATCAAATCGGGGGATGCTAAAAAGATTCTGGTTATTGGCGCAGAAGTACTATCACGCATCAGCGATCCGCACGACAGGGATTGCATGTTGTATGCCGATGGTGCCGGCGCTGTTATACTCGAAGCCAAAGAAAGTACAACTCCTATCGGGATCTTGGCTCACAAAACCCGCTCCGACACATTCACACATGCCGGCCTGCTGCACATGGGACCATCATACAACCCGGATTTTGAAAATCCAAACGACCTGTTTTTGAAAATGAACGGACGGAGACTGTATCAGTATGCACTCGAAACAGTTCCTCAATCCATCAAAGCCTGTCTGGATAAAATCAACCTGCCACTGACCGATGTCAAGAAAGTATTGATCCACCAAGCTAATGGCAAGATGGACGATGCCATATTAAAACGCCTTTATGCACTATACAATATTGCCGAAGCACCCGAAAATGTAATGCCTATGACTGTCCATACCCTGGGCAATACATCGGTTGCCACCCTGCCTACGCTGCTTGACCTTATCCTGAAAGACAATCTGGATAACCACAGCATCGATAAAGGCGATATCCTGATTTTTGCGTCAGTGGGAGCCGGAATGAATATCAACGCTTTTATCTATAAAATGGTATAAAAAGGACGGATCAACAAAATTGATGTCACGATAATCAAACAAAAATGGCGGGGG